>Ga0153957_100066_pt1 | contig 75820 bp, 81 predicted proteins | sample TSFL041MetaG_FD_104745 | JGI IMG/M metagenome (GOLD analysis project Ga0153957, IMG submission 104745) | Attine ant fungus gardens microbial communities from Florida, USA - TSFL041 MetaG | ecosystem: Host-associated > Fungi > Mycelium > Unclassified | place: USA: Florida, Wekiwa Springs... | reverse complement strand
TGTGAGTTTACGATGGCTGGGGGATCATGGTATTGTGCCATCTTGGGCTCTTGCAGTGTTTTCTTTTCCTCTTGTCGCACATCATGTCTCCCACTTTCCCTTCCCAGTATATCTCTGTTTGTCCAGTAATCGTTTATGATTCCCTATGTTGATACATGACATTGTGTACAATTCTTTTCTACTTGTTCTTCACGTTCTTTATGTCCCGTAGCAACGTAACTTTATTAATCCTCTTTTTCTCTTCCCTGGCAAGTACTCAATAGATTAAATTCCGAGATTAATTTGTGAGAATTCGGTCTGTTAAGACTAGTATTGTGATGGTGTCTATATTGGTGTTTGTATTGTGTGGACTGAGACTGTGGTGGTCATATGATGTGAGGTTAAGTATGCACATAATCAGAGTTGTGAATTTAGAAAGAGGATTCCAATAGTGACTGCTACCAATCTGCATAAAAATATTAAGAGACATCAGAGGATAACGGCACTCTGTGTAATTAGTTAGAGAACTGAACCTAATATTCCCAGGATCAATTATCGAATTCCCAAATTTGGAAATTTATTTGTTAGTCGCAATGGAGTAGGCGTTTGTAGGCAAAAGTAGTGTGCCGCGGTGTACTCATCGGAGTCGCGCTGCCAGGGTTGTGCTTAAGAAACAAGTAAGGCTTCCGGTTAGACAGATTTATGTTGTGAAGCTTCTTGAGTTCGTGCGACCGTGGATGCGATAAGAGTGGCGACATTGCTTATTATGATTGATTACTTCCGGGGTCGAGGTAATTCTCGGACGGGATATGTTTGTGGAAATAGCTTTATTTATAGTGCTATTTAAATGGACAGTCCAATGATAGATAGTTGATATGATGAATCCCTTCTACATGTCTAAGATCTGTTGGAATTTGGGACTACCAGTCCGAATTCAACTGACAACTAAAGGAGTGACCCGGACAGGAGTCGGTCCCATGACCTTAAGGAAACTGACCCATATGCTCTACCGCTGAGCTACCGGACCACGACGCTGGTCCCTGCCTCAGGGTAAGCATCCAATCCAGTTGGAGGTCTTATCAGGTTCCAGAGCACCTGTCACTTCATCAAGATCAGTGTCAGTCAGCTCCACCCCCTGGCATGTACTTACTTTTATGGATGGGATAAATGGAGAAGATTATTTTTAGTTGTGATGCATGAAGGCGGCTGATCCTTGCCATCGTGCCGAGATTGTGAGCAGGATTTTTTTTGGGTTCAGAATTTCTATTCCGCAACAAGAAAACTGGAGCTGAGATGCAGAGGGCCTGAACAGGGCCCAAAATCAGGGCTATATGTACAGTTGCATCTGAGTGAAGTTTGCCAGTAGATTCGCAGTATGTCCAAAGGGTTTGTTATGGAAGTAATTAGAAAGAGGGAGTTGATGTATAATCATAGGGTAGCGCTGTAGAGGGTTCGTCCTTCGGACTAACTTTCCAATAGTATGTTCATTGGTGGTAGGTTTCTGTCAGATGGGCGTGATTGGGACAGGATAATTCGGACCATACACATGAATGTTCGAGGATTCTACTACGATTCATGTTGATGAAAACATACAATCATCACCAGTCATTTATCCTCGAATTGTACCCAATGATTATATTCTCTGTGGCTTGCAACTCAAAGGCCACGGGCTGCACACATTCACGTTGCTTCGACGGCTGAACGACGATAAGCTGGAATTTTGTGGGATCTAAATCAAGATACTATTTGTAAATTGCATCCATTCGCCCCCTTCTCTCACTCATTGGGGCCAAACGGTGTGTTTGTTTCAATGAGCTTGTGTGGCAAGATGTGACGTTATCTGACATTGTTAGTAGTACACAATCATTCGGGACGATTCGATATGGTGGGTTTAGGCAAGCGAAAACGTGCAGCAAGCCTCTTCTTGATCATTTGCATTTTTACCAAAATGAAACATCTGATCGTCGGGAGATGGAACCTAACGTATTTTTAGTGTAGTACTCTATTTTTTTTTTCATCTAGGGGCAGGAATAATGATACAGGAAATAAAGGGTGCGCGAGGTGAAACGAAATCATCACTTCCGACTGATTAGACATGACACCTATAAACTTAGGGAATCATCAGCAATGCTTCTGTACGGATACCAATAGAGATACTGGTCTGCATCACTTCAATGAAAGGAAATGGCTACTGGCTGGCCACATAACAAAGAATACGGTCTCAACAAATCCCAAACTTAGGTTCGGGGATGAAAGAGTGCCTTAATGGGTGTGCACTCTAGCTGCCGGTGACCATTTATGCTCAGGAATGAGTGGTGGGGACATTGATAAATCCATCACTGCCTTTGACATAGATGAACAGTAATCCACTGGACAAGATAACTGGGTGATGCAATGATACACTACTGGCAGGTTAGTCCAACACACTTTCCCTCATATATGTTGAAACAATTCAAATGGTAAGACCGTCAGTGAGGGCAAGCGGATAGAAAGTTGTGTACAAACAGTGATTATGAGACATGTTGTGTGCGTCATACTGGCCAGCTCAAATTTCAACATTTCTTCCGTCGCAAGAGCAAAAAGATAAAATGATGGACCAATTACACGTGCAAAACTCTTGGAGTTTTGGTTATACTTCTAAGTGACACCACGTGACAGTCGCGTCGAAACCATGCCTGACTCTCATTAACCCAAGCCGACGTTTCATTCACAATGCCCGGACGAGCTCTTCATGCATCCAACAGGCAGTCCAATTTCAATGATGCCTTGTCCTATGCTCCCAAGATCTTCGATCAAGTCCAAGTTTCTGTTGCGAATCACCAGAAGAATTGTGTCGCCCTCCACAAAATTCATGCTGAAACAGCAGAATTCACTGAGCTCATCGATTCACGTGCCATGAACAGACTGACTGGAGAAAAAATGTTTGCAGAGGTTGTGCAATGTCTCCTTTTTCGCGTTCTAGTCCTCAAAAAGGGAGTCACGACGGCAGACCGTGTCGTGAAGTTTATCGGAGCGTATATTAAATTTATCAACGAAAAGGGTGAACATTATTTTTCGTCTCTGTGGGATCACCCTGAAACATATCTCATCAGCCGGGGATGAGCCAAGGCAGCAGGATGATGATGACGATAGTGTTGCCAGTCGTTTTACTGCACGACTCTTGAGGTTCCTTCTCAAAGGGATTGCAGCCAAGGATAAGAATGTTCGTTATCGCGTACTCCAGACTTTGGTTGAGATGATATCCCATCTTGGGGAGATTGAGTAAGCAACGTCCGAAAGATATGTAAATGGTTACTTACCTTTTTCTAGTGAGGATCTCTATGGAGCCCTTCGTGAAGGTCTTCTAGATCGTGTCAGGGACAAAGAAGCACATATACGGTCACAAGCGATTGTGGCCTTGTGCAAACTGTGCGCAGAAGAAACTGTTGACGATATAGACGATGATCAAGAGGTTGTGAGCAGTGTCTTGCTGGATGCTCTTGCCCATGATCCCTCCTTGTGTGTCCTGAATTCGTTCATCAGAAAATCCGGCAATTGCTGATTCGTTTCATAGTGATGTCCGCAGAGCTGTTCTTCTCAATCTTCCTATCGATGAAGCCACAATACCACATATCCTTGCACGTATGCGTGACGTTGAACCACTCATCCGCAAACTGGTTTTTTCCGCAATTCTCGAACCAAATGCGACGCAGGGGAATGAATTCAAGGTTACGGGACCCACACATCCGCGGGCATTCACCATCTCTCAACGAGAACAAATTATTAAAGATGGACTAGGGGATCGTGAAGAGTCTGTCCGTAATGCGGCGACTTCTTTGATAGGAAGCTGGATTGACTGTGTCAATGTCGCTGCACCAAAAACTGAAGACCCTGAGGGGGAGCTTGTCAGCACTGAAGTTGAGGGCGTCCTGTCTCTACTCAAACTCTTTGACCTGGGTCAAGGCACTGTTGCTGTAGATGCTTTGCTTAGCGTGTTTACTCGGCGTTTAGACATTTTCAACAAGATTGACCTCAATGGTGAGGAATGTTTCTCTGCTAGGTCATTTGTTTATCCATTTCTAGAGAGCTACTGGGAGCGGTTGAACCCGGAGAGGGCCTTCTTAGCTCGTGTCTTCGCGGATCACTGTATTGCGATCAGGGACCAGAAGCGACTCGAAGAAGCACTCCCTACTGTCTCACAAATTGCTGCAGTAATAGAAAGAGCTTGGAACGGATTGACGGTACTATTGGAAGCCTTTGAAGAAGAAGGGCTCATTCGGGAATTCGAGGAAACCGAGTCACAGCAGAGGGAAGACGAAATCTATGAGCAAGAGATCAAACTCGGCGAAATGCTTAAGATGGCCGTCAATCTGGATTATGGCGATGAAAATGGCAGACGGTTGATGTTCCCTCTCATCCGTGCGTGTTCTCCTGCTTTCTCTCTGGTTTACAAGAGGCCAATGTGGCTCAGGTGAAATGGCCTCACGAGAGACCCTTCCTCAAGGGCTTTTTAATGACTGTTTAGACATATTGAAGAAGCTTGCGGCGAATGACCGAGATCTCATTCGCATTGTAGTTGAAATAATTTCGGATATGCGGGATCCTTTTATTGATGAACCTGAAGAACCTGTGAGACGTGCATTACTCGATTGAATTGAACACTCGTTTGATGCTAAGTACGTTACCCAGGTTGATGTCAATCTGGATACGAGTATGACTCTTGGTGATACACCCAGACCTCGTTTACCACCGAGAGAAAAAACAGAAGCTGAAAAAAAGAAGGCTATCGAGGTGGATCATCGCTGCTTAGTCCTTGCGAGTGTCATGTTGGAGCGAGTCAACACTGTGAGTCGTTGGCTAGAGATTCCAAATTGCAAAATTAATAGTACTTCAGACATTTGAGGAGAACTCGACTCTTGAAGGCTTAATGCGTGACTTGATAGTCCCTTCAATACACGTCAAAGACGCACAGACTCGAGAAAAGGCCTTCGTTGCATTGGGATTGTGCTGTTCCATCGCTCGAGTAGGATGATGGTACTCTATTACGCACACACATTTTAGACTAATGTTTTATATCCTCAGAAACGTGCTCTTAATTCCGTGGATTTCTTTAGGAGTCAAATTCTCAGTTCCCCTGATCAGATGAAATCGAAATTGTATCAAATTATTATCGATATGCTGATGGTCCATGACCAAGCCTTTGTAGATACTGTTCCACAAAAGGTGTGTTCAGTATCTACCCCATGTTAGTTGTTGATTGTCGATGTTCGTTCCTTCAGGTCGCAGAAATTACGGATAGATTTTTGGTTGAAAGATTGAACGAGGAACAGGATCCAAAAGTCCTTGCCACCCTTTGCCTTGGGATCGCCAAGTTGATCATAGCGGGCATCGCCCGTGACATTAATGTGAGATCTATTTCCAAACACCATCAACAGCGACTGACCTTGCATGTTCTGAAGTCCGTGGCTAATTTGATGCTTGCTGCGCTCTCTCCCGCGACGGCTGGAAATCAAGAATTACGGCAATGTTTGACCGGGTTCTTTCCTGTTTATAGCTACATGTCAGCCAAGAATCAGAAGAACATGACCCATGTGTGTCATTTTGTTTATCATCTGTTGTGCCTCTGTCTTTACTTGCTGTCAGATTTTTCTCCAGATATTCTCAGAAGTAAAAAAGTCGCGAGCAGAGTTGGAGGAGGATGAAGAAGTGGCAACGGCTACGCAGATTGCAAATATGTTTGCTGATTTGACTGACCCGAATCGGTTGGCTAGTGTTGTGTGCGTTGTCGCTTCTGCTGGGGTGGTGTTTGTTCTGACAAATTTGGCACCGTCAGGGCTGCGAATGGGACAATGAATGAGAAGGAAATATATGAGCATGGTGATATCCATTTGAGGCTTGCGACACAGATTTTGCGGGAGTTCCTGAAGCCCCAATACAATTTCGACAGTAAGCAATCTCTGACTGTGATATCTTTCCACGGTACTGACCTATAGATTAGGGGACGACAAAAAGGTTCTTTGTCAGATGCTTGCCAAGCTCTATATTCCCGAAGTGGTCGATGACGTGCTCATCAGGCGTCTCAAGTTATATCTGGATACAGTCAAGACGGTGCGCCCCATCCCCTTAGTTGTCTCCTTATAATTCAACTTTCAATACAATTAGCGCCGATCCTTGAAAGATGTTACTAGCCGTAATGCATTGAACAAATTTGATGCTACCATTTCCAAGAGGTTCGAGAATCAGCTTGAGTTAAAAGAGGAAGAGCTCAGGAAACTCGAGGAACTGCAAGACTTGTTCGAGTTTCTGGATGATATTATCCCCGAAGATGATGATGAGCTCGTCGATCCAGAGCCCAAGCGAAGAAGCAGAAAGAGGTTAGTAATTTACCCTGGTTCAGTGATGATCCTCGGGGTGTACTGATGCATTCGGGGCAGGAGGTCGACCAGTGCTGTGAATACTGATGACGACTCTCATTCACATGATGGTGGTCATCGCAAACCGAAAGCCAAAAAGTCAGCCATAGTCATCTTCCTCGTGCTACCGCGGAACTAAGTAATGTTCTAGGAGACGCGTATCTAGTGAGGGAGTTGATTCGAAGAAAATGGACAGTCGACCTGCTGCTAAGGCGCGAGTAATGCCTAAACGTGCTGCGTATGTCATAATCATTTTGGTGTAAGATCCCAATTCACGAATAACCAGAACCGGCAAGTTTCATATCCAGCCTATCACTATTACGGACAGTGAAGATGAAAATCGAACGAGTCCCCCTAGGAGCGAGATTCATGCTAGAGAGTAAGCGACTCCTTTTCTCATCTGGATATATCTAAAGTTACAATCAGGAGATCTCGGCGAGTTAAGAAGGAAGACGAGATGACCTTGGATACGGATATCAATCGACTTCTTGAGCCTCTCCTATCGCCCTCTGCTACGTCTTCGTCGTCGAGTTCCCGGAAGGGTGATTCAATAATCGGACATTCTGAAGAGGAAGAAGAGGAAGAAGAAGAGGGAGAAGTCAACGATTTGTTGGCTGAAGAGGACTCATAATCCATATGATCATTGTTATTTGTTGAGACATCTGTTCCAGTTGAGTTAGATGTATTTTTCTTATTTTATGTGTTTATTCTTGTCAAAGCGGATTGCTTGTAGGTTACTGGGCTTTTTCTTAACATGCTTCTTCTCTCGCAGTCTATGTCTTCATTCTTTTCTAAATCAGATGTATTTTTTCGGCTCGTGGGCTAATGATGGTATTGTTTCATTATCATTTTCCATCGTACTATAGAAGACACCTTCAGATGATCAGAATTTACCACTCCTTGGAGGCCATGCAGCAGGAATGCGGCCGTGTGGTAGCAGATAGGAAGATGTCACGTATACGGCGGTGATGTCGCGATCTCAAGGTGATTGTCCACCTAGTGAATGAAGCTCTACGAGAATAGCGGTAAGCATAGATGACGGATAGCCCCTGACCTCGGTAATCCATTCAATTTTTGTTCATTGAACCCAAACTTCGTTGTACACCTTCTCACTCAGCCCTTTACCACGTCCTAGACGCTCCCTTTCACAGTATTTGTATTGATTCTCCATTGCGGTAATTGAGGCCGACTGAACAACGTTGGATTGTATATAACATGAGCTTATGATGATTATCATTTTCCATTCTCCTTGTTGCATACCTGGCACACCTGGCCCATGATTCGTCCAATTCACCTTTTTGCATTACTCTTCTGTTCCAGCCTTGTTCATAGTCAACAACAGGTCTTGTTCGACCCTGGGCCCACACAAGTAGGGATTCTAGTTCCTTCCACCCTGCGTGACCCAGTCTTTGTTCTTGGGGCACATACTGATTATGATAAAAGAGGTGAAGTTTTTCTATGTCAGCAATTGGCTATCTATGACAATCTTGACATTCTGATTTTGACATACAGTTCGCGACGAAAGGGCCATAACTTCTAGCATTCCGCAAGATCATGGTCAGACGCCCCTTGTGGGGTCGATCGTGGCAGACGCTGAAGATTTCGATCCCATCCACTATTTCGGGAATCTCTCGCCGTGGCGACCCATTTCGTCAAGCAACTACGGCCTACCAAAGGCATCTTATATCACTCCGGATGGATGCCAAGCCGTTCAAGTCCATCTACTTTATCGACACGGAGCCCGTTACCCAGTTCGGTCTTCAAGTCTTGGTGATTTTGTAAAAAAGATACGAGAAGCAGCTAGTTCCCCGGAGGGATTTGAGGCAAGCGGAGACCTTGAGTTTTTACGGAAATGGACGTATAATTTGAAAACCGAGACATTGACCCCGTTCGGGCGTGCTCAGTTGTGAGTTTTATGTTGGGTTCATTCCGACAGTAATGTGCTCACTCTAATTACCATAGATTTAGCTTGGGGACTACGTTTAGAGTGAGATATGGTGCGCTCGCTTCAGTATGCTACAATTTAGCCTGACCCTCGTCTTGAAGGTGAACTTCTGAGAGGGATTGACGATCTTCCCGTCTTTAGAACAACATCACAACGTGAGCCCTTTCGAATTCATGTTTTTTTTTTACCAAACGACATTGTATAGCCCGAATGCTCGACTCAGCGTACGTGGTTTAGTAACTCCTTGTGGGCTCCCTTTCACTATGTACGTAGTTTACACTTTGCGGCGGGTTTTTTCGGCCTTCATGACTACACACACCGATATCGTCAGCTCGTCGAAATTGAAGCAGACGGTGTGAACAGCACTCTTTCTCCAAGAAACAACTGCCCGAATGTTTGTAATGAGGTACTGGACAATGGACATCGTCGATACTCAGATCAGTGGGTCGAGCGGTATCTGGTTGGCGCTCGAGATCGACTCAGTCAACAGGTACTCGGATTCAATTTGACGATATGGGATTGCCTGCAGATGCAACAGCTGTGTGCGTTCGAGACCGCAGCTTTGGGAAATTCAAAGTTTTGTGGGCTTTTTACAGAAGATGAGTGGAAAGGATTTGCATATGCCAACGGTGATTGATTTACCCCGCCACTTTGGATCCATTTTGATATCTGTCGGTTGATAGCATTATTCATGTGGTATGGCTCGGGTCCAGGAAGTCCCATAAGTGCTGCCATGGGGAAAGGCTATGTCCAGGAACTTGTTTCACGGTTGACCAAGAAAAGGATATCTGAATTTGACAGTAGTGTTAATCGAAGTTTAGCCGGCGACGAGGTATTGTTCCCCTTCGGTCAGCCGCTATATGTCGATGCTACTCATGATACTGTGATGTCTTCAGGTAAGCTTTCTGCATTGATAGCGTCGGCGCACAGTGCAATACTGATGATATGTAATGGTGTTAGTCTACGTTGCTATGAACTTGACGAATTTCATTCGCTCTGGCCCTTTACCTCCTGATAGGATTCCAGGTAATTTGGTATCTCACTTTCTTTCTTGGTTTCCCCTACTGGGTCGTTCACAATCCCGAAATTTTGTCAGTCGTACAATACGGATGAAGTTATGCCTTTCGCAGCCAACCTCGTCGGACAAGTCCTCTCTTGTCCTTCTGCCTCTTCAATACATCAGACCCACAACACAAGTCAGAACAATCCCACACACATCCGATGGATTCTCAATGATGGTGTCCTTCCACTCACCGGTATCCAAGGCTGCGAGGCAAATGAACATGGGCTATGTGAAATTGGAGCATTCACTGAGGGGATGAAGATGAGGATCAAGGAGATTGATTTTAGGTTTGCATGTTTTGGAAATTATGCTTTTCCAGATCCGGACGATATTGTTGATGGGCAGTTGCCTCTGGAGTTGAGATGTCGAGAAAATGGAAATTCAAGATGAGGAAGATGAGATTAATTGATCTACTAATATATTTACAGTCGACCCATACACTGTTGTAACCATAGCTTTTCCCATCCCTCGAGCTAATTTAGGTGTCTCAAACCTATACTCTGTCAAAACCCATAGCCCGAGCCTTCTCCCAACTGTTTATGGGTTTGTTCGGAGTTGATTGTAGCAGCACACTAGGAAGATTGATAAGATACCTTCTCGCCAGTAACATTTGTTTCAACGCTTCAGTGTTTGCTTGGACTAGCAATATAACTTAGGAGGCATTGACTCGTTTACCAACAACCTCCTACTCCCTCTTCTTCATTCTTCTCTTCAAACATTTTGGATTAGTTGCGAATAATCCAATTTTCTCTTGCGTCTGCTTATATAGAACTTCGTAGTATGTTTTGTACACTGCCGCGGACTGTGTTCGAGCACCGCGTTACAAATTTTTTGTGAAGTAAAAAATTCGCATGAGTGCCCACCTTTTCCCACCGGTTGTTGCCATTCCTGTATATTCATCACGATGACGTTAGAATTTCTAACTGATGTTGCCAACAGCTTTGTAAGAAAATTTCAAGAAATGATTGCATCATCGAATATATTTACATTGTCTCTATAAGCTGCTTTGTAAAGCCAGCGAACCGGGGGTATAAAACAGGGTGTTGGCCAGTGTTCATTCAGTAGAACACCCATTCTCCCTTCCATGTCCCGCGAATACAACTATCCTGCACCTGGTGTGTCGTTCTACACACCTCATCAGAATCCACCTTCTGGAACTGCTGTCGATCCTCAGCCAAATGGGCAACCAATCCCACTGCTCTTCAAACCCCTCAGAATCCGTGGTGTTGATTTCCAGAATCGTATCTTTGTGAGCATATTCTTCTCCAATCTCCCTGCCAGAAGCTCAAGAGTTGTTCATAGCTTTCTCCGCTATGCCAGTACTCAGCCGAAGATGGATTCATCTATGCGTGGCACATGGCACATCGTAAGCTCATTTCTTTTCCTTTTTACCCAATCTCTAACTGGCTTCACATGTAGTTGGAGGGATAATTTCTCGTGGACCGGGTCTCACATTTGTTGAGGCGACTGCCATTCTCCCAGAAGGACGTATTAGCCCAGAAGATGTTGGGATCTGGTCAGATGGGCATGTCGAGAATCTTTCCAAAATTGTTGAATTTGCACACTCTCAATCCCAGAAAATTGGGATCCAGCTCGCTCATGCTGGTCGTAAAGCTTCCACATTCGCTCCTTTCATTCCTGGCCCTCCAACGACTGGTGCGAACCCGCACGAACGCGGTTGGCCTGATAACGTGTGGGGTCCCAGTACTATCCCGTTTTCTGAAGACTTCCCCAAGCCGAAGGAGTTGACAAAAGAGGGAATCAATCGTGTCATTCAGGCGTTCAAGGATGCTGCCGTTAGATCTGTCCGAGCTGGTTTTGATGTCATTGAGGTTCACTCTGCTCATGGGTATCTATTGTCGACGTTCTTGAGCCCGGGTAGCAATGTGAGAACTGATGAATACGGAGGAAGTTTTGAGAACCGCATCAGATTACTGATCGAAGTGGTCGACGCTGTACGAAGCGTTATCCCGCAGTCAATGCCACTATTTGTCCGGTAAGTAATGCTTAATAAGATTGAGAATGACAATTGGTTAATGACTGTCCGTAGTGTATCGGCTAGCGAATGGCTGGAGCAAGTTGCGCCCGCTGATCCTCAGTGGAGACCTGATGATACCGTTCGGCTCGCACCTATCTTAGCCGAACATGGCGTCGACCTCCTTGATGTCTCCTCGGGCGGAATCGACTCTCGGCAACGTATGATTCTAGGGGAAGCCTACCAAGTTCCTTTTGCAGGTGCTGTCAAACAGGCCGTTGGGGACAAAATTCTCGTCGGTGCTGTTGGCGGGTTAGGTAGTGGTCCTATTGCCAAAAAAGTTTTGGAGAAGGGCCAAGCAGATGTTATATTCGTTGGAAGACAGTTTCAAAAGAACCCTGGACTTGTATGGAAGATGGCTGATGAATTGGGTGTCGGTATCGTCCAGGCGAAACAAATCGGTTGGGGGTTCCATGGTAGAGGCCGGGTTGCGGCGGGCAAAGAAACCAAGATGTAGACTAACCAACTTCTCTAGGTTCCATGCAATCACGTAGTAGATGTTGAGCATCATGTCTTCAGAACAGTAATTCTAGACTCAATTTAATAGACAACTCGCACAATGGAATAGACAATCCTACTCCTCACTTTTAGTCAAGACCGGCGGTTTTTCCCGTCATGGAGTGAATCTGAGCTCCGTGAGCCTGTCAACCTGCAGTGCGCAATTCCAGAATCATTGTCATATAAGCATCGTGCGAACTAGAACATTGATAAATGCTGGGAAGAGCGTGTCTACGGATTACTTCTTATGGATCGCTTCTATGGGTTCTCAGGTTCGTTTCGGATTGTGCAGACGTGAATATGTGTCACCACTAATCTCATATATTCATACACCTACTCCAGACGTTATAAAGGAGACGAGAGATGAGCAAAACAACCAACCAAGTGAAGAAGAATAGAAAGGCAAGCAGTCCCAGTCACAAAAATCAAGCATTTTTGCTATCCATAGCCCTTTCCACAGCTTCCCCTACCCACTTTTCGAAAGCCTCTTGATCCATGGTACCCTGCTCGTTGAAAAACAAAGTATAACTCTGCTCCACTTTTGATTTTCCTTTTGCCAAAAGCGACTTTCCGGCATTAGTAGAACGGACATAAGAAATGGAGAGTATGTACGCTGGTGGTACTGATTTTGTGTTGTTGTTGGAGGGTGAGGGTTTGATTCTACGTGCGGGTTGTGTTTTGGACGAGAGTGTGATGCGTTCGGTTATTATCTATTAATCAAAAAATACAGGTTTGATTCGGTTGGATGAAAAAGAGCGAGGGGTAGACTTTTCGACTGCCACAAGGGCTACTCACGCGTTTCGAAAACGTCTTCCGCTTTCCTACAAAGATAGTATCTCCCTCCACGAAATATGCATACAACGTCTGTATTGACGTCAACAAAAAATACCTACAAAAGATCTCAACCATCAGCACAAGAAATACATTACTATTCAAATGCACTTACACGATAACACCGAACCAGATTACAGGCTTCGATTTCTCAAAATCGACTTTGTATCCGTAGAGTGCCGTACCACCAGCCACAAAGACAGATAACCAGCCTAAGCCGAGTCTGATGTCGGTATGGAGATGAATTTGCTTGAACAAATCTGGTCGGGAAAGGTACTTTAAAGGGAAGCGCCTCAGTAAGGGAGTTTCTTGTGAACAGAGTCAAGCAACGCACACGTTTGACAGCATCATCACAAGCATTTTTCAATTCTGTAACATTGGCATTGTTGACCTTGACAACGTCGCGGTCGGCTGAAGAGACAGGAACTGAAAGAGGACCTGCTGGTCTATCTGGAGGCTCCGAAGTTGCTCGTTGATGTGCATTTGAATTGCTTTTTGCATCTTTTGCCATGATCAAATGCTGTGAGCCCAAACAGAAGACAAAGCCAAGAGGTCGACCTGCGTACCGACGTGGCCAAAGGCATCACACGTGAATAGGCATTGTATTTCCCACGTATGTTGATTTCAATGAAAAAAGGAAAGTACAAATACATTTTAACAAGCGGTCTACAACTCCTGGCTAACACCCTCGTCCTTCTTGCCTTTGGAAGATTTCTGGGGTAAAAGTTCCTATGAACAAGACAAGTCAGTATCCCATTCAGATATTGCAGATGAAAACCGTACGGGAGAAATGTAGGGGACTACGCCACCCTGTGAGATTATAACATCACCAAGAAGCTTATTAAGCCTGTAGAAAAAATACATTAACAGTCTGTCTAAATGCCAGGATGGCCTAGGAACGCACTCTTCGTCATTTCGGATAGCAAGTTGGAGGTGACGAGGCACGATACGCTGCTTTTTGTTATCTCGAGCAGCATTACCGGCAAGCTCGAGGATCTCGGCAGCAAGGTATTCAAGCACAGCAGCGAGGTATACTACATCATGTCTCAGCATTAGTTTTACGGTCGTTTAGGGACAATATAACTGACCTGGTGCCCCAGCACCCACGCGCTGCGCATAGTTTCCCCTCTTCAACAGACGGTGGACACGACCGACAGGGAATTGAAGACCCGCCTTTGAAGATCGCGACTGAGCCTTTGAATCAGAGCTCGCCTTGCCACCAGAAGATTTTCCAGATTTTCCTTTACCAGACATGAGATGTGATGTAACGCTCGATCGCGCAGGCGCCGGGTGCTACTGTATTTATCTGTATTTGTGTAGATCACGCCGTACTTGCACAGTCACGTGCTTATCACGCGTTCCAATCAACAGCCTTGATTCATGCGCAAATACAGACAAATCGACGCGTCTGTATTTATTCACTCGGCTTGTCTTCCTGCACATTCATCTAACTTTGATATTCGGAATGCCCCCAAAACCTGCTTCCACTGCCGGCAAGGCTCCTGCATCTACTGCTTCCAAGGCTCCCGCCAAGTCCTCTGAGGCAAGTAAGGCTGCGAAGAAGACTTCGAAAGCTGCAGCCTCTGGTGCTGAGGGTGACAAGAAAAAGCGCAAGAAGGTTCGCAAGGAGACCTACTCTTCTTACATCTACAAGGGTGAGTATCTCTGTCATGAGACAGGAAAGCATGTTAATCGCGTTCCGCAGTGCTCAAGCAGGTGCACCCTGACACTGGTATCTCCAATAAGGCAATGGCTATCCTTAACAGCTTTGTCAACGATATTTTCGAACGTATTGCCACCGAAGCTTCTAGTATGTTCTTCACCATCTCTGAATTACTTCCCCATTAATTCTTTTCAGAACTTGCGTCATACTCTAAGAAATCTACGATTTCCTCACGCGAGATCCAGACGTCTGTACGTCTGATTCTTCCTGGTGAACTCTCCAAGCATGCTATTTCTGAGGGTACGAAATCAGTTACTAGTACGTACCTCTAGCTTGATTCTTCTATGACTCATTTGGACCTATTTCCATCCAGAATTCTCATCGGTGGGAGCCAGATGAACATGACATCCTTCGCGTTGTTCAGTTTCCCTTTCCTTTTGCGTTGATTTGTTCATGGTTGTACATCACTGTATTTATTCTAATCTTATCAACTTTTGTCTGACAACTCTGCATGTGTTCATCATTGTGCTGTCAGTTTGAGTGTCTGATTCTTTGTATTTGCTAAGTTTTGTGAAGAGATAAGAAGACTGCAGGAGATCCAATCAATTGCACTTCGTTTAATCGGGCGACATCAGATTAGTGCCAACTCTCCTTGTTTTTGATAGCTAACTGTGAAACGGCGCTTATCTCTTGTGTAGTATGGCAAGACCAAGGCATGTTTATCTCAATCCAGATGAGGATTTGGATTTGCAGTCTTCAACAGGACGAGCTTCAAGTTATAGACCTTTACCTGCTATTCCAGGCCAAAACTCTACAACATCTACTGCTATTGCTATCACTCCTGTGCCTATCAGACCATTACCTGATGTACTATCAATATCACTGCCAACACCCACACGACCCGGTATACAGCCTGCGTCTCCGTCACCCATGACGGCAGAGGCAATGTCATGGGGAAGGCATAACCCGCCGTCTAGTGATCCGAGTTTGGATGATGAGGTAAAAGACGGAGTGAATACTACAGATATATCATGTTCTTCACTGTGGTCTACAAGACGAGGTATCGAAAGGATGGCGATGACCCAGCCTTCAACAGCTATCTCTGCGCAACCGAGGGACAAAATCCGGGCATCGACTTCTACTTTTGCAGCGTCGACATCCACTGGTGGACGTGTTACCTCAACGTCTTCTGTGGCATTAAATCGTTCCGTTGCTATGCTCCACTTGGTTTCCCCGCTTGTACCCACAACTTCAGTATCTCCACTCTCATCATCGTCATTATCAACGTCCACACCGATCCCTTCCCTGATCTATGGACCGAGACTAGACCCGCAATCGTCACAAAACACATCTCACCTCAACAAGGCTTTTCTCGTACCACCATCACCAGAAGTACTCGCGAAAAGAGAACACAATATGAATCCTCATAAAGTATTTGTAAATAGGTTACCACAAGAATTGTTGAGTGCCATCTTCTTACTGCTCATCTCTCCTTCTTTATCGCCAACATCATCGGGATCACTAAGAGCAGGAAGTCCACGGGGAGTGATCACAGTGGATACAAGGTCCCCACGCAAAGTCTCCCAAGTGTGTCATTTCTGGCGTTGCGTAGCATTAGACGAACCGGTACTATGGGCGCGCACGCTTGACCTCCGAGAAGGACCAAAGTGGATAATGGAGAATTTGAAGAGAAGTGGAGAGTGTACGATGGACGTCGTCGGACTCAGTTCAAGTCCAACAACTGTTACACGGCTTCCCGGTATAAATTGGGATGGTAGTGGGATGAGCACATTGGGGATAGTGCTGAATGACTTGAAGAGGATAAGGAAGTTGCATTTGACGATTGAAACGAAGGAAGAATGGAGGCGGTTTATAGATATTTTGATGGGAGAGGAAGCACCGGCACTGGAGAGTTTAGTAGTGAAGAGTTTGATTAGGAGGATTCTTACTCCTGGAAGTGATATATTAATCGGTAACCAAGGAAGAAGTTCTTTCGGAGGAGAAAGGTCCGATGGCGGTTCGATGAGATTGTCGGAAAGGATGTTCAGAGGTAAAGCACCGAAATTGGAATATCTTTCATTATCCATGGTCTCCCTGTGCACCCTCTCACCGCTCCCTTACCTGTCCTCTGTTACCACGCTCCAGATCACTGATCTCGAAGACACATACCAGATGAGCATCTGTTCCTGGCTCTCCATCGTTCGCCAGACTCCTCTCTTACACATTCTCGTCCTTCGTTCCGTGTTCTCACCGGAAATCTCAACAGAAACATCGCAATCACAAATCAACGTCATTCTCAAGAAACTAGAATATGTCGAGTTGAAAGGGACACTGATGGAATGTTGTAGATTTTTGGAGAAATTAGCGGTACCGGGAGGGTGTAAGCTGATAATGGGGTGTAATAGAGCGAATAATGTGAATGCAGCGATGACACTGGGCGATTGGATGAGAGAGAGGAGGAGACGAAGTGAACACATGGAAGGAATCTTGAAGACGCCAAAGGAGATGATGAAAAGCAATGAGAAACGGAGAAGTCTGCTTGTTCATCCTTCTGTGGTCAGGCTGGTGATCAGGGTCAATGAGGGCGGTATGGCGGAGGAGGATGAGGGTGAATGCGCTGTGAATCTGGATCTGGCGTTTGCGTTGGTCGATCCCCCGAACGAAGAGAGACAGAGACTTGTGGTCGAGATATTTAGCATACTGACACGGGCATTGCAAATGGTGTATGACGACAAGGGCGGGTTCGACACGCTGAACCTGTCGCTGTTCGGGGTGAAAGATATAATACAACTATGGAGAGACGAACTGGTCCTATTTCTGGCGGGGTTGGACAGCGTGGAACATTTGCAGGAGATGACCGGATACACTACAACCATCGTTTTCCCACTACTTCACCAGCGACGTGGGTCGATCAATGTCCTTCTTCCTGCACTGTCAAAGGTCACCCTGGCATTTGTAGAGTTTGGAGAAAATGTAGATGATGAATTCGAGGCATCGTGCGACGTACGTACAGTGCCTGACTTTGTGGCACGACGGTGTAAGACTGTTCGTCAAAGGACCGGCGGACTGCAGGTGCACTTTGAGTGCTGCAGTGGACCGAAGCGTATTCTGGACGAACTGCGACAGCTCCGAGTCCAGTATCGACTTGGATGGGCGTGTGATTTTGACATGGAATAGTCTCCCAATGACCCACACGGTCAGTCATTCCAAACATGTGAGGCAGCGAGCGATGATGTGGATCAAAATCAAGGCTGTGACAGCGGACATCAAGAAAAACATCTGGGGATTGTCCATTACTGGGCGGGAAACCAGAGGCCGGGAATCTTGCTGAGTTTAGAAAGGAGGGGAGGGCGGCGGAAAACTTGCAACCGCGCAACAAGTCTCATTATCTACCATCATAAAAATGAGACATCTGATCATCAGGCGACGAAACATATTTTTAGTGCAGCGCTTGATCTTTTGAAACATTATTGAAAAATTGGTTTCGATGGAAAGGGTAGAGTGGCTGCTACAGAAACATAGTGACTCTGATTATTTGGGGAATCAGTCCTCTCACACCATGCTAGAAGACCCTGCTCACAACATTTCTACAGCACATTTGATGACCTCATGTGATGTGGAACCCCATGGTATATCAACGGCTCTGCTTTGCACAGACTCTCGAGGGGTGCAACTCTCCAATTGGGGCACCCATGAGGGAAGGACATCAGTGTTTGATCAACGGATAGTGCTGTTCAACTTGGGAAGACTGCTTGTATTATAATCAGCCCCTGCTGTGGAGAGCAGTATTAGTATCAAAGGGAAATAGGTATAGTGAATCACAGAGTCACACCAATCATTTTGGCAACTGACAGTTGGAAGCTGCGGCGCCCATCCTGCAAGTCGCATCAAGGATCCTGGCTGTGGGCGGGGGTGGTGATTTGGCTATGGTTTATTGGGAGGGTTGTAACCAACCTCATACGGACTGCGATCGGACGCCGTTTTAAAAAATGATTATAATTAGGTGCAGTACACAAAAGTAAACATGTAAAATACACTGAGCCATCAAAGTCACTTTTGGAAAATTCGACTCGCTAGCGCCTCAAGTAAACTGCCGTAGTTGCCACGTAACGTCAATTTCACTATGTACGGCTTGTCCATATCGCTGTTTATCTTCCTGTCCTTTCTCGTCATTCTACCCCAGCCCTCATTGGCCATCAAATTCTCTCTCCAGGCCCTCCGCTATCCACCGGCAAAATGTATATGGAATGCAGCGCATCCGAATACGTTAGTCATTGTTACTGCAAATGTCGGGTCGAATGAAAACCAAAGGGTGGATATCGAGATTGTGGACTCATCGCCGCACAGGAATGTATATTTGAGTAAGAAGGATATCAAGGGTGAATCGAGACTGGCCATTACCACGCACGGAGAGGGCGAGGTCGGGGTTTGCTTGAGGAATTATATTATAGGCAGTGCGTACTGGTTTGGTGCACTTTTCTTTTTGCTCAAGACTGAGAAGGTGTGTCGCATCAACAAGCATCCAAACTGGCGAGTGTAGTTGATTTGGATGTGGACATTGGTGCGGATGCTGTGGACTACAAGTGCGTTTTTCTCATCTTCCTTCCTTTCAATGTGCAATGCTTATGGGATGAAAGTGCCATTGCAAATCAGGAATCTTTGTCAGGCTTAGAGACGGAGATGCGTAAACTGGAAGGCATAGTCAAAGAGATTTTGGACGAGATGAAATACCTCGAGAAACGAGAAGAACGTTTTACGTCTACGAACAGTACGTTGTCTGTTCAATTTTATCCAGAAGTTGACAATTTCTATCAGCCTCTACGAATGTACGAGTACAGAATTTTGCATTGTTCTCGATCCTCTCGCTGGCTGCGCTGGGCGTATGGCAGATTCTCCATTTGCGCGCGTACTTTCAACGCAAGTACCTTATTGATTAGCACGTTGTATTTTTTGGTTGCATTAATTGTCGAAACATCAAATTACGTAATTATGAGATGATGAGTTCCGGAATCCTCACCAATCACTTTCTTAGACAACAATAACGGACCGTTGCCACACCATTCTGTGAGCAGGGAACAACAAAAAATCCGCAACGCTTGATAGGCCGTGGTTGCAGCTTTTGACGGCCTGCTGGGGCTTCGTTCGTGGATGGGAACATGGCGACAAAAGAGAATCAAGAAACGCTACGCCTGCTTGTGCAGTATGTTTCTAGAGCGTTTTATGAGCCCAAATATACCATTATCTTGGATCAGCTCGCCCGGCATCCGGTGTGAGTATGCTTCTAGTTCTTTTCTTCGCATGTCTTGCCTCTGTTGTTTTGAAGTTCTGTTCGTATTGACACATACTTTTCTTTCTATCCTACTCGACTTGAATTGCCACCGTGTCACCGTTCCCATTTTTGCTACTTTCTCGACCATGCGCGGATGTATGACAACATTTCTCTACGTTTCGTGCGGTCCTATAGCTTGAAAGACGATGATCTAGCGGGAAGGATGGGTCTCCAACCGAAAGAGCTGAATAAAGTCATCGCTTTGCTCAGCAGCCATCGTCTTGTTCAAGTGTGCGTAATACCAACCCTTCTACTCTTGACGTTCAATGTTGCGGATAATGTGTCTGTAGGTATAGACAAAACGAACTGAAAGAAGGTGCACAGCGGTCTGTTGGAAAACAATACTACTACATCGACTATCAGCATTTTTGTAACGTTGTAAAATGGAGAATTGCAAAGATGCGGCATATCATTGATTCTTCATTACGCAATGTATGTCCTCCGTCAATCCCATTTTTTATACTTGGTCTCAGTCATTTCCTTTGTACACACAGGAATTAGACAATAAAGGATATGTTTGTACATTATGCAAACAGTCCTACTCTCCTCTTGATGTCGACAAGTTAATGGATTTCGCAAGGGGTATAATGGTATGCGAGATCTGTCATGCAGAGGTGGTAGATAATGAGAATGCGGAGAGTGTGCAAGGGAGCAAGGATCGAATGCAAAGATTTAATCATCAGATGCGGTTCATTCGAGAAGGGTTGCAGAAAAGTGAAGCCATGGTTTTACCTGCGTATGTTCCCGCCTCTCTGTTCCCGGACTGATCCATAACATGCATCAAGTTTCGATGTAGCAACATGGGTCAAAACCCATTTCACCGATCCTGACGCTAAAAAGCTTTCAAACGGGACCTCTTCCACCGCTCAGGGTGTCCTCAAAATTGCTGGCGCCTCTTCCAACTCCGCTCAACAAGATGAAGGTATAGGGATCATGATGGTTCTGGACAAAGATGAATCTACACGTAGACAAGAACGTGCTGCAGAGGCGGAATTGAAAAGACAACAGAATGCATTACCAGCTTGGCATTTGAAGAGTACAATCACGGGGGATTTGACGGCTCTTGGAATTGAGGAGACCAGGAGAGCTGAGGCTGCTGCCATCGCTGCTGCTGCTGCTGCTGCTGCAGGTGGAGCGGGTACCAGTGGAGGAGGGAATGATGAGATTTTGAGAGGATTGGGAGTCGTTGGCGGTACGTCGTCGTCACGAATGGGGGCGGTGGCATCAGTGACCTCGGCTGTCGGAGTTAATATAACTGGACATGACGACAAGGTGAAAGTAGGACAGGATGATGCCGATTGTGCGTTATTTTTTTTGCCTCCCACTCTTTCCTTACCCACACCTCTTTCCCCAATAGATTACGACCAGTATTATGCCTCCCTAGCAGCATCAGCAAATGTCTCAGCAGTCCCAACACCCGGTTTATCCTCAGAGTCAGGAGATTATTCCTACACTCTAGAGGGAACGCCAATAAATCTGGATGATGATGAGGATAAAAAACCAAATGTTGAATACCTGGAATCGTTGAATGAATATAGAAAGAGGAGTAGGGGTAGGGAAGATGTTGATGGAACAACTAATGGGACCAGAAAGATAGCGAAGACCAGTGCGGATGCAGATGTGAATGGGTCCGTGAATACCTGCGTAAGTACAAATGGCGTTGGGATGGTGGAAGCGATGGCGGACGAAGAAACTCGGTATATGAATGGTCATGGATTTGGGTATGAAGACATGGAGGAAAGAGCTGACGATGATGAAGCTCGTGATAGAGAACCGAAGGATGATCCAATTGTATACGGTATGACTCTCTTCTCTCGTTATTTCGATACTCAAATGTCCTTCAGTCAATGGAAATCCAGTATCTTATTCAAAGGTGACGGAGGAAGACCACGAGCTCATGACACCAGACGAATATACAGCATATTTTGAAATTATGCAGTCATTGTCGATGTCGTGAGACTTGACCTGGTCAAGAAAACTATGTATATGAGAGTCATTTCTCTGTCCTCGACTTTACTTAAAAGTCGATGGGTCATGCCAGTGTGTAGTTTGGGTGTTTGGTCGTTGCTGTCAGTGTTGATGCTGGCACAGCCAGTATCTGAAAGTTGGACTTATAGGATGGGTCCTTGATCAAAAGACATTATCTATCTACTGTAGTGTATCTATCAGTCGAGCCTAATGCATGCAATGCTTTGAACCGCTTCACAATAAATTTCCGGGAGCTCTTTCTGAGCTCTTTCTGTCTCTTTCTGTCTTATAAGATGCTAAGAATAGAACATGGAAGCTATCAAAGTGGACATACCACAGGTTAGTAATGGTATTTTTCGACCATCAGCTCTCGCTTGCACTTCGATTCTGGAAAGGGAGGAGTGCCTGCATTGAAAAAAATCGTGTTTGAACGTTTCTCACCTGCATAAACTGAACAAACTTGGATTTCCGCTTCGTCTTGTAATCATACGTTGTTTGTCGATTCATCATCATTATCCGATGATCCTTATACACATCATTTAAGATCGCCTCTTGATCCTTGTGAAACTTCTTGTTGGGAAGTGATTGTTTCATGTGTCTTAAGATAGTATGCACTCTCTCAAATCCCCACACATTTTTCGAGAGGATAAACCCGCGCATTAGAGAGGTGTAGAATACGAGATCCGGTTCGGGGGCCGTGTTGACGCGAGCTTCAGAGGATTCTGAATTTGAGTTTAGTGAAGGAGTGACAGGGTTGGTTGGGAATGGATTGGAGGATACTGTAGCGAGGCCTCGGACGAGGTCAGGGCTGTAATCGTGTTTTTGGCGTTCGAGACGCTCGTAGAGGCCTGATTCGTCTTCAAGGGTTCTCAGGATCTTCATTACAACTTCGACCTCACCCATCTTAGCATAAAACCCTGCAAGTTCGGTGTAATGGTATATGCTGGGTTCAATATTGAGTTCAACCATATCCTGGATAATCCTCGACCCACGAGACGGGCCAGCATATATCATCAAGCGACGCATAAAAGGTGTAAATGCAGCGTAGTCGATACGGGTGCGCCATGACGGTGGTGGAAGAAGAGGACGGAGTCTTTGAAGTGATTTGTTAGAAGATTCGAGTTGATCGTGTCCACGAGCAAGTGAGAGAAGTTTCATGTAAAGGACTTCGAGTTCCTGGTCTGTAGGTGTGAGTGCAACGAGAGCGTGCCAGACAAGGTTACAATGGATTTTCATCGGCCAGGCTTTGGTGACCGGAAGACCTGTAGGCCCAAGACGGGTATAATTGCATATACGTGTGAGAGTGTTGGGCTCTGATTGTTCAAAAGCGGCCATAGGATATGGATTGGTGGGGTCGGGTGTTTGGTGGTGACTTCGTAGACGTTCAAGTCTATCGTATATTCGTAGAACATTTGTTCGAGGTACACCAGAGAGGTAGAAATGATCGACAAAAGTTTTGATGATGAGGGGGTGTTGACCCATGAGACGGTAATAGATCATCTCAGCGAACAGGAAGGCGGAATAGTTACGGTAGCTAGTTTTCATTGAAAGGTTCAGTAGGAGAGTAGGTGCTCGTGTGCGGCCGGTTGCGAGATAACGTTGAAGAAATTCAACGATAATAGTGGGATGAGGAGGGTCTTCTGCACTTCGCAGTACCCGTCTGAGGTAACGAAAGGTTTCTGGGAGAGGTTTTCCGATATGTGCGTCTGGGTCAGAACCACCCAGTTGATTCATCATAATCTCGTTCTCGGCCTTGAGGTGTAGTTGTCGTAGTTGGTGCATCTTATCAGTACTCAGTAATTGTTCATACATGGCTTCAATACGAGGCAGGTATTGAGCAAATAACGGATTTCTTGCGTCGCGGACCGTACGAAGGAGCTTCTCGCATGTGTACAATGAGATTTGAAAGCCACTATCGCCCTGTGGAAGTAGAGAGACTGCTTCTTCTACGCGGCCGGAATAAGCAAGATATCGTATTGCCCTCCTACGTAACCGTGATACGAATTGGTTCCATCTGTCAGCAGTGCTCTCCTGTGAATGCTTCTCGTGGTATGATAAATATGCATTCTCTAGTTGGTGGATGAAGGGCACGGCCTCATTTTGAGAAGCAAAGCGCATGATGAAGCCGATTTCCTGTCTGCCAACAAAACCTTGATATCCCTTCTCCGCCAAAATCAAAAAAAAGCGTTCCATCATAGTCATGTTTGTAAGCGGGTCGTTCATGAGTTCACGTAGAATAATCTGAATAATGCTTGTGCGTGAGTTGCGTGGTTCTTCCGCAGTGGGCATGAGCGAAAACCATGTCGTAAATAGCTCCAGTTGGTTATCAAGTGTGAAATTGTCAGAAAGCGGTCGACGCAGGACATCAAACGCAGCATAGCCATAAACATCTGAGAAGGGGATAGTGGCGTGAAGCTGCTGGAGCTCGCTGAGAAGGTGAAACGCGTCCTGATACTTTTCAATCGTCACCAAGTGAAGGAGCTGGTCTGTAGCAGATTGACGAGGATAGCGGTCGTGGGTCGACTTGTGAATAACGTAATCCTCATTCATCTCGTCCTCGAAGACGGACTGGCCATTGATGTCAGGAGCAGGGAGGATAAGGGGCAGCGATGCCTCTACAGCCTCGAGGATAGAGGGAGAGCGCGCAGATGTTGTCATGATGGAAATATAGTCTTCGGATGCATCTTCAAACACCTCAGAAGGCTTAACTCCATCAAACGAGCTTGAACTGCTTTCATGGTCATAGCGGGCTAGAGCCTGAGAGACGTCTTGCTCAAAAAATGTAAAAACATCACTTTCCAGGTACTCCTTTGCAAGAGGAAGGATGTCGTCCTCTATCAGCCCCCTGTAACCTTTTCGGGCGAGAATTCGACCTGTAGTTGTGATAAAACGGGGATCGGCTTTCGTATGGTGCCGAAGGACGTTGGCACACCCTTGGAAGAACAGAGGATTGACATATTGAGCGTCTGGGAGTAGCTGGAGCCAGTAGCACAAGATTTCACGATCCTTGTCGTCTAGCGTTTGCTGCGAGAGAAGATGGTCTACAGCCTTTGCGTAAACGGGATGTGGGCTGACTACAGTCCTGAGTATTTGCAACTCAACAAGCATAACTCCAGCCTGTTGATATTTGCCTTCCTCTACTAGTTGCTTTACTGTTTGAGGGGATGTGACATAGCTACGTGCAGTGGGGTATCCAAGTTGAACCCGTTCTTCAAAGCCAATAGCTCTATGGGGCCGTATGCTTAAACTGAGTCTTTGGGAAAGTCCACTCTTAAGGAGTATTCCATCAGCAATAGATCTCCAGTGAACACGAATCAAAGAGAGCATAACAGAAGACAGGGAGTCATTCTATAAAGACTTTTTATTTCGGAGTTGGATTGTCTCGATCATACCGCCTGTGTCACATCACATGACATGGCGCGCGAGATAAGATTCGAAGTGACAGTACTGTCAGGCCTCTGCTCCTTGTCCGTGCCCGCTGGTCGTGCATCTCGCTGCTTTTCCACATCTCCTATCTTATATTAGCTTAATACTATACTATGGCACATGTCTCTGAAAGTCCCCCTCGAGCTCCCCCGGTTCAGTATGCGGCCCCTCTTGGTACTCGCTGGGCAAAGGAAAAGGCTGCAGCAGGCGGTAGTTCAGCCTTCGATCTCATGACAGATCCTAAGAATATAGGACCCTGGATACTTGGGGAATGTGTCGGGAAAGGAGCCTCTGGTCGTGTCAAGATTGCCAAACACCGGCGTACTGGTCAACTGGCGGCTGTCAAAATTCTTCCAATTGCTCCCCTGGTCAACTCACGCTCTTCTCTTGCCACCCAACAAGCAAAATCCGAAAAACAGCGTCTGGGAATAGACCGCGAAATCACGATGATGAAATTAATGAACCACCCTAATATTATGCGTATCTATGACGTATTTGAAGGCGAAAAGGAACTCTTCTTGGTTCTCGAGTTTGTGCAAGGTGGCGAGCTATTTGATTTTCTAGTTAATCGCGGTAGACTCCCTCCGACCGAGGCTCTGGAATACTTCAAGCAGATCGTCTATGGTCTAAACTATGCTCATACATTTTCTATCATTCACCGGGATCTCAAACCAGAGAACATACTGATCGCCTCATTGAAACCCCCTTTAGTCAAGATTGCAGACTGGGGAATGGCTGCATTTGCTCCGCCGTCTTTACAGTTGGAAACAAGCTGCGGATCTCCACACTATGCGAGTCCGGAAATTGTCAATGGCGAGAAGTATCAAGGAAATGCTACTGATATCTGGAGCTGTGGTGTTATTCTGTTTGCCCTTCTCACTGGTCGGCTCCCTTTTGACGATAAGAATGTTCGCAACCTACTCGCTAAAGTTAAAACCGGCAAGTATGATATGCCTAATTGGATCGACCCTCTAGCAAAGGACCTCCTGAGTAGGATGCTCGTAGTCGATGTCAGGAGACGAATCACGGTATGCTCTTCGGCAACCCGGTAGCCTATACCTGATTTTTGATTCTCCAGATTCCAGAAATTCTGATACATCCTTGGTTGACAGCCAACCATCCTACGTGCGATACTCCAGATTCAGGAGTGGTGATACTTACACCACCGCTTCCTCCATCTCCTAGTGAATTGGCTCAGCCTATTGCCTCCCCAGAAGACATCGATCAAGAACTCTTGGGATCGTTGAAGATTATATGGGGCAAACATGCAGACCCAGATAGCGAGAATATTATTCGAGATCTCTGTTCTCCTCCCGGATTTGGCATCCATGCAAAAGCATTCTATTTTCTACTTGGCCGCTATCGCGAAGAAACGATGCAAAAACGGCTGACCGAAGGTGCAGGTGATTATCAGGACTTGTCGCGGCCTAGCCAAGTAGGCGAGCAAAGAATTCTGAGGATATACCGTCCGAAGGCTCATACCTTGCCGGTGTTCCAACGTTCCTCTCCGGCTCTTCTCACTACAAGCCAGCTGACCCAATCACCGTGTAGGGAGTCTGCCCCGACTGCATGTCCGCTTCCCGCCTCGCCGGTAGGTCCTCGCCCACCTCCTGTCTACTCCAGTCGTCCTCAGGCCGAGGCCTGGCGAAATCAGTTTCAACAGGACTTCAGTCCTGATTCCCCGCATACATCGACACCGCCACCACTTCGTCCGATATCCGTTTTTGCTCTTGGCCGAGGCGGCCCTCGACCACAGCCACCGCGAAGAGGCACTTTCACTGGGACCTCAGAAATACCGAGCTTGGGTTTTGCTCAACACTTGCATAATCTACAGGATGCTTCCCGACACAAGTCTCAAGGTTCATGCACCACTTCAGCTATCAAGGGTAGGTCTTTATCAAAAGGTAAGAACCATCAAGCCTTAGAAGCTACGGTTCCTGATACGCAATTAATCTCCAAGACGCAACAGCTCCTTTGCTTACTGCACCCAAAACTGCAGATCCAGTACTCCAACATACACTCGCTAAAGGTGCTGATGGTGTGAACGACCATGGTTTACCACCCATGTCTCCCGGCTCGAGCCCTCGCCACGATGGAAGAGGTTTTGGTTTAGTCCTGTCTCATCAACAGTTCTCTCTTCCTTCCACTCATCGAGAGACTCGCAGAGTCGATCGCGTTAGCAAGAGCAAAGCACAGAGGAGCGTAGATAAGGAGAACCATAGTACTTCGGATGAGGGTTGGAGTTATATCGGATCGGACCTAGAACAGAATTCGCTTGGCTTCGCAGCTGATGTCGGACGCGGACGTGACATGGGCAAGGAAGTTGGAAATATGCCCCGAAACTTGATGTCACTTCAGCGAGGCAGAAAAGAGAAAGAAAGGAAGAATAGACGTGGGTCATGTCTGATTTATCTTATGATATCCTGCTAACGTTCTGATCACAATTAAAGCCCCACCCCTGGAATTGCCACAGAGGTCCATGACTACTCTCCTCAATCCTCTAGGATCACCAATAAATTTGTCCTCTCCCCTCCAGAGCCCACCTGTATCAGCTGCTTCTAATCGATTGATAACTTCCCCTGTTGTTGGAGAGTTCAAGGGATGGTTCACTAACCTCTTCAACTGGAAGTCCAGTGGTCAAGGAATGTTCTACTCAGTTTACGATCTACCCAGCACTCGAATGGATGTCTGTCGGATGCTGGAGTCCTTCGGTATCACTGTTGACAATGTCGCACAGACTGTCACCGATCTTGGATATGGGGAACCACTGCGATGTCGACTCGATTTGGTCATGACAGACGCCCTTACAGGCAGCACCTGGAAACCTACAAGGTTTAGAGTTGAATTCTCCCTGGGTCACGGTGACTCCACACTCTCTCCGAGAGAAAATTTCTACTTCCCACATAATACGGTGTTGATTGGATCGACAGCCATCGCTCGTGGTCGCGTGTCTAGTTTCATTGGGAAGACTACCACCTCAAGCACTCCATTGCCAAGCCCAGCACCTTTGAATACCATTCAACTTCCCTCAGGTTACTCTTGTGCGGTGATAGTCATACATGAAAAGGGATCCGTGACTACGTTCAAGGCTGTATGGAGACGTTTGAAGGAGATCTATGGCGACACTTCATCCGCACACCCCTGCTTCAGCCCGGCCATGCAAACATCACCCTTTGCCGAGAATAATCAGCGACTCGTATTCAATTGACCAGCTCTAGTCAGGGACTTTTTTCCTAGGAGACTCCCCATTCTCCTAGTATCCTATCTAGATGGCAGTTATATCCTGTACATTACACAAGACTATTAATCACTACCAGCAACAGGCATCTTGATCACCGTGGACACGAAAAGTTTTTTTACACAACTAATGACAGTTATCAATATTGTCGTATACTTTTTCCAACACTAGCCGCCTCAAGTACATAGGTGTGAGTCTATGTCCTCTTGATAAAGTTTCCCACTGGCGGGCACGAACTGCTGAATACTGAGCGGATGGGAATCTCAATATCAATGGTCGAGTTAATGATTTAAAATATGGCAACTTAATCCAACACTAGCCCATTTTGGCGAGGCTTGACATGACCAAGAACAAGCTAGGTATGATAAAATCATCTGAATTTTTTTTTCATGATAATTGCAATTAAGATATACGTTTTTGATGATGGTCAATAATCTTGCACAACTACCATACGGGCTGCCGTGGATGGTGACTAATAGTGTTGTATAATGTCTAGACTACAGTTGCCATCTAGGTAGGACTAGGGGGATGTGGAGTCTCCTAAGTAAAAAGAAAGTCCCTGGCTGGAGCAGGTCAATTGAATATGACAATATGATCATCGTTGGCAAAGGGTAACACAACTCGATCTTAGAGAGTAAATGTTGTGGCGCCGATAGGTTGGGTGACTATCACCATACTCGGACGAATTCTGGGACAATGCCAGGACATAGAGAGGTGTTATGGCACCTTGAACGAGGTGTTGATGTTCTTTGTGTGTAGACTTACTCCTAGGGATCTAGAATTTTCCTGTTAGGTGCGAAAAAAATGTTGACCCTGTTTGACAAGTGGATAATCCTGATTGTTTGGCTTGGCTTCTCGCCTATATATTCTCGCTAGGTTTGTGGACGTAAGACCACCGTTCTAAAAGCTGCCGCTATGGAAGGTCAGGTGCGATCTAACCATTCACATGTCTCCATTGAGTGGCAAGAGATGAGGTGTCCATTTTTATCATGCTTATTGTGATGAGTTATTTTTGTTTGACAGTATGAATCATCACCAGAATGCTGACCACATCAGAAAGACATCAGTCATATAATGTCTTGGTAGTTAGATGGACCAGGGTGGATGGTTGTACAAAGCCACTGCACAGTCTTGGAAACCAGCAACTGAGAAAATCTGCATGCAGGATAAAGTTTGCGGGGTAAATATCTATCTATACACATGTGAAAGGCGCATGTCGCTAGATCAATGGCAAAGCAAACGAGGTGAGAACAGGAGCTCCTATGCTATAAATAGCTGAGTGTTCAGCGCCTTGTATAGGAGAATGGAGACGGCTGCTGGTTTTTGATGAGGTGATTCTATGAGCTTATTGACTGGGCGTTTGATGAACTACAATAGTAATTGACACATAGACTTGATTTTCTGACGTTGTGGCACTCTGATATCATGCAGAGCCTCCGCAGAGCCTCCTCGGAGAAAAGCTCGGCGGGTGGCTTTCACGTGGCCCACTGAGTTACTAGATTAGTCACAGCACCTCGTGTGTACTTTGCCACCGGGTGAAGGTAGGGGCATTGTCCAATATGGAAATGCTGTGGTGACTCGGTTTACCATAATGGTAGATCATGCGGAAACAGAAGTTGAGCTGCGCGGTTGAGGTCAGAGGGGTGATACCAGCCGTAGATGATGTCTCAGGGCTGAGCACCTTGAGATATATCAAGTCAGGATCGAAAAGCAAAAGGTAGGGTGAGATAGAAAGGAGGTGTGCCATGGCACCTCACATCACAGATCAAATGGTGTATCAATTGCAAAAGGGGTTTGGCGTGTTCTTTTAGAACGTCTGAAGTTCGTAGAAGAATTTGCATCTGATATATGAGACTTGTTTCTAGGGCCGAAAGATTACAATCAATGCTCAACGTGGGATAACTGCACTTGTGAATTTCAAACTCAGAAAATGATTATTTTATCCTGCGAAGCGAGAATTCGACCCTGCTGGCACCAAAATAAAACGTGACTCAAGTATGTGTTTCGGAACATTCTGGGTGTTTCATGTACTGCACCCCAAGAAATCTTGATAGACCCCTGATTGTCTGACTAATATAAGAACTTCCCTTTTGTGGTGTGCATAGTGAAGTGGACTGTTCCATGTGGACGTTATTTAGGCCCAAAATGCAAGGTGTCTTTGTTCAGCGTTGGGCATGTTTAGTCTAGTCTAAGTATTGTGCGCTTATCTATTCGTGGAACTTGATACCCGATAAAGTCGAGATGATGAGTAATGCGGTTCCAGGTTGCTGGGTACCCATGCGTGCTTGCTTTTTGCCCTGCAAAGCTGTTGAAGTCAAGATTTCTGGGGCCCTTATATCAATTCACAGGCCAGCTCCCGTGAAACCTTGCAGGTGGTAAGTGTGGCATACAAACTGACCGGACATAAAGATATCCAAGGACATGCTTAGGATTATTGCAAGGCGCTGAACCGGTATCCAAGTGCAACAGTTAGTCATGAAGCCAAAGCGGTACTCCGTTGTTTGGTCTAGGAGTATTCAATGTCAGTAGGACTACTGCGGTTGTCTATACTTGTATGGTGGGCCAAGGGGTATATTGTTATTTGTCGACTCGGTTGGACGTCGAGACTAGCCGCCGAATGTTCCGGAATTGCTCTGGGAATTTTTTTCACCCACTCCACTTTGGCGTGATCTCACGATAGAGACATTTTCCTTCTCGCCATCTGATAGACATGCTTGTAGAGAATGAGCATCAGATATCAGACTGTTCTAAGATTGCAGAGCATTTGGACTAAACCGATTTAGAGAAGACTAGACGTTTGTAATGGAAGTACTGATGGGCTGATAAAGTACCGTGACATATGCTGACAAAAAGAAATATCGAAATTCCGATGAATCGGCAGGGAAGGTACACCGTCGACAATGGCGTAAGAGCAGACAAATCTGAAGATGGGCTTCTTCCATTACTCAGGATCATATTTGTCAGATGAAGGTGGATCCCTAATTTCGGGTGCAACTGCGACTATCTGAATGAACTTTAATCTTTTGTATTCAGAGAGGTCACTTGACGGCCAATCGGCCGGTTGGGAAAAAAAATGGTGAGGGAACCGGGAAAGTCCCGAGCTAAGGCTAATAAGGTGCCGGTCCATCGAGGTCTGATTGGCTGATCAAAGTTAGAGGGTGTGAAAAGCATGTTACCAGAGAAGGCTAGGCTTTCACGGAGACAGACCCTGTGCTGTGTGAGCATTGACAAGAATTAAAACGAACAAGAGGATATGGGAGACTGCTGTGGAGATAGATCTGCGATCTAAGTCCCAGGCTAGGTTCCTGGTGAGCACGTGCCGGGAGGAAGGAGCTGTTTGTTGATGCATTTGCCTGGATGCCGTAAATCCGCTATATATTGCTTCCACACCACCACTACTCCTTCATACAATCTCCTCCCCTCCCTCATGCCTGGTCTCCTCCCCCATGCTAGGCTCCCTCATAAACGTCGTACTGCTACATCGGTCTTTGCTGGCTACTTTGATCCCTCACCCGAGCGCGACGTCCTCACGTCCCTCCTCAATGGCGTCGGCCCTAACAAAGAAGTCGAAGCAAAGGAGGAAATGCGCAAGGCCAAGAAGAGGAAGGACCCTAGGAAGCGGCCTGATGCTTCCCCAAGGCGCGATACTTTAATTGACCTCACCGTTCCCCAACCTGCGCCACCCATCGCCTCCTCCTCAAAACCTCAGCCGGCTCAGCAAGAACCCAGAAAGAGAAAGACTTTTTGGACTGCTCGTCAAGGGCGACCCAATATTCAGCTCATGCCTGTGGAACGTTCTATCTCTGTCACTCCTCCGCCCGGATACTTGCCAGCCCGTCTTCCATCTGATACCCCAACATCTAGCTCAACCTCAACATCCCGCAGGTCCTCTAAGAGACCACAACGTGGGCGTTCTATCTCGGCCTCAACGTCCCGCACGTCCTCTAAGAGACCACGGACACCAGCTGATGATGAGGATATTGAGGAGACGGAACGACCCAAGAAGAAGAAGAGGAAGAAGCGGAAGAAGCGCGTCGCGCACAAGAAAGGATGGAAAGGATGGGTTGAGGGTTCACCTGCTCCTTCTGATAAACTCATCAACCTTGATGCTGTCTTGGTGTTCCAAGGCCGTAGAACGAGGAGCGGGAAGAACTTTGACGCCATTAGTGTTGGCACAGATACCTGGGTATGAAGTAAACCCATTCAACGGTACATATTTTCTAATCTTTTGTGGAAAACATCCCAGCTGCCTGCTAATGTTATCGGCCTCAATTCCGAACCTCTGGGCTAACTGTCAGTGCCGTCGTCATCATCACTATTGTCAATAGGAATACAACCTGCCGTCTCTGTGGCTGTACTTGGACCTTCCTCTGCAGTGTTGTTCTCCCTTTACTGTTGTCTTAATCAATTCATCTATGGTTGTTTTCTGATCTTCGTCATCTTTAATTGTTATTAGGCATTCTTGGCCGTTTTAGTTTGTGTTTCTGGTTAACAATGATTCATCTGAGCTTTTGATGGAGATCAATTGGTGTCACCTCATCTATTGTTTACTATTTCCGCATGTCCATCTGGGTCCTTGTCCTTGTCCATGGATAGTATAGTGGCATTGGATACCAGGAGATCTTGCACTCAGACTGCCTATCCGGAACAATCGATGTTTTTGTTTCATAAAACAGCTTAACCCTTGTTTCGCCTTGTTATCGTAACAGGATTATTTCTATGTTTCAAATGATTCTCGGTGTCCATGTGGACATAGTACCACATCTGTGCGCGTGGTGATTGAGTTCGGGGAGAAGCCGAGATTCCTCGGGAAAACACCATCAAATATCCAATAATGCTAAAAAAACTACCTCCACTGTTTAACCGCATCGCTTTGTAGAGTCTTTGAGACATTTGAGCTATTCCCCAGCAACTTTAAAAATGGCTCCTGCACGCCTCCAGATGCCTCCTCTGCCTGTACCACCTTCATGGTTTCCTGGGCACATGTCCAAGTTTGTGCGGATGCTGCCATCCTTGCTTGCCCGCACAGATGTCGTTCTCGAGATTCGGGACTCTCGTCTCCCCTTGACAAGCATAAACCGGAGTTTGGAAGGTAGGACATGAGTTCTTGTATGTACTCCGGCGGAAGCGAACATTCTCTGTAGCAACAGCATACACGTCGGTCTCCCATATTGCCTGAGCTTTTCTTTCCTTTAGAAAATCGCTAAATTTTGATTTTAGGTGCGCTACTGAGGTGGAGGACGGAGCGTGGCTGGGACCCACAGACTCCCGGCCGGCGTATCGTTAAGACACAAGCTTGCGAACATATAGTTGTACTGAATAAACGTGACCTTGTTCCTAAGTGGGGTATGGAGGTTTGTGAAGCAGCCCAGAATATAGGATTCTTAACTCATAGCATGATTGATAGCCTTTCCGTCAAGCGATGCTTTCAAGGTTTCCCGAGCAACGTGTATTGTTCGCATCGTGGTATCGACCGCGGGATGTTCACATTCTGAGCGAAATGCTAGTCAGTATGTTGTACTTCTATCAAATCACCTCGTCGGTTCCTTAGTTCAGATACTGATCCGCTTCGATCCAGATATAGCCAAGGAGCATCCATACGCTCTGGAGCTCAACGTTCTTGTTATTGGTTTGCCCAACGTCGGCAAGTCAACGCTGCTCAATGCTCTTCGCAACACGGGCATTAAAGGACGTCAGTACTCTACGTTGCTTGATCATCATTGCATAACTGACTTGTTTCACCACCAATTCAATCAAGGAACACCAAAAGCTTTCCAAACCTCAGGGAACCCAGGCATGACGCAATCTTTATCGACTCGATTGAGACTGTCTATCGACCCTCTTGTGTATGCTTATGATAGTCCGGGGGTTATGCCACCTTTCCTAGGCCGGGGCACGGAGGGTGCCGAGCGAGGAGTCAAGCTAGCATTGATAGGTACGTTAAATTCTATCACATTCTCCCCTTCTGTATTCATGAGACCAATCGTGCCAAAGCTCACCATAACAAACAGCGGGGATCAAAGAAGGACTATATGACATGGAAGCTCTTGCGGCGTATTTGCTCTATAGGATGAATATGCTGAATCCCATTTGTAAGTATTTTCGAAACTCTGTTCCCAAGTCAGACTCGCTGGGTATTTCATCACCTCAATTGGTTTTTTCTTATTTTAGCGCCCGCCTATCTCCACGTGCTCCCACCTGGGTCGGCACCCATCGCCGACTTGCAGGAATTTTTGCCATTGTTGGCGCGGCGTATGGGTATGATCAGGAGTGGTGGTGAAATGGATCTATCTCGAGCGGCTGAGTACTTTGTCAGATGGTGGCGTTCAGAAGGAGGTCTTATCGCCGCATCAGAGGCCCAAGCTCTATATCAGGACCGTGCTCCTCGTCCAGTGGTCGATGAGCAGTCACTGCAGAGTCAATACCCACTTGGGATCCAAGGTTGGGGTTTTGATCTAGAGTGGGAAATGCGACCAGGTGACATCGTTTCGGGAGTTGATTCTAGAACAATGATCCAGGGAAAGATGGCGAGATGTATCAATGACTATATGATCCGACTTGAGAAGGAAGAGGGCAATATGAGTGATACGCAAAAGAGGAAAATAAGGCTACAGGAGGAGAAAATGAAGCGAAAAATGAAGTGGTCGCGGCATTCATCGTGACCATGATCATTATGCTCATTACTTGGCGACGTGTTCTTAAACCTGTTCTGGTTGTGAGTCTTGTGACTGAGTTCAGGCAAGCATTTCCACATGCTGTCTGTCCTCTCAAATGCATGACTATTTACAATTGGTTGAGAGGTATACATGAAGTTTACATGAAGTTTGAATACGTTCCATGAATTATTTGGTCGTGTCATTATGATTTTATATTCTGTCTATATCATCAGGACGATAGATGAACTGATAGATGAACTTCGGTCAGAAAGTTGAGGAAATTTCGATGAACCTGTCTATTGACTGACAAATGAACTGTGCTGGAAACCTCAAGGTCACGATGTGATCTTGTCCTATTTGAGTAAAGGCTGATCGCCAGATAGGACTTTTGTGTTGGGCTTCACCTCGCGGAGGATGACATATTTACCCAAGGCTCATCGGGAAGCTTCGGAACTTCGTGATCGACCATATTCAGTGTCCGCCAGCAGAAGGAAGAACCAAACTGAGAAGCCTACTCAGGTGATGTTCTCAGCTGTTGGGAGACAGGTTGACAGCTGAAAGAGTTGTATAGGTATACATCGGGCATGATATCTAGATAACAGTCTACTATCAGTCTTTACGTTGGGCATACTCGTTTGAATATAGGTAAATCGAATTCGGACCGCGCCTAACCATTGCCGGTAGATCAGTGAAATCACCGGCGTTAATGCTACCCGGTGCGTGGTAAATAAGCTTATCGCCAAACTGGCGTAGGTAACATGGTACCCGATAGAAGAAAATACATCACACCAAGGGATTTGTAGCGATAGATGTGGCAATTGCGGTGGTAGAGAAAGATTTCTAATCGTACTGGTGATGATAATCCAGTTCTTAGATTACCCTCATGAATTATCCTCGTAACGTCTATAGGTCTTTTCAGTTGTATTATATCAGTTCTAACACCTTTGAAAAGTGTTACCATCCTTGAGACGACATGATGGGACTCTCTGTGGCCTAGTTGTCTCTATCCCTTTGTTATTAAATCTCATAGCATTTAGCTTGAGCCTGGAATTCATCTTCGTTTAGGCAGTCTGGAGCGTAAGATAGCCCGACAGAATTCTGGGGTGGTTTTTCTCTTGGTAATTCGCGGAAGCTGTTTTTTTATTTTATGGAGACTAGAATGAATAATAGGACATACCGCTTCAAACATGAAAGCATGATAGTTCTCTGAAAGTCAAAAGTTATCATCATCATCATAGTCTAGTTGTCTTTGTGACCTAATTTTGTCATTCTAGCTCTCCTAGATACTCTGTCTTGCTGAGGGGTAGAGACTTGAAGTTGAAGCAGATATGAGAGACATCGGAGCCGTGCCCTGCTTCAATAATCTTTGGACATGTCTATTGACCGGAGTTGTGGACTTTAATTTGAATCTAAATCAAAGTCTTGACATTTTCTTTATGAAAGACTCAGTATGAACGCTCAGGTATGAGGTGCCAATGATTGAGACACCAGAAGATTCCTAACAAAGAACTGTGAATTTGAGAGGACTGGGATGGTTTCTCTGCTATTCACCAAAGGCCAATATCTATGCAGCTGTAGATATAAGAAAAGACAATTTAGAAAGTCTTTCGAATCTCATTGAAAGCTTGGATAGCTATTTTATTTTTGAGCATCAAGGTTTGAACGTGAATTCTAATAATAATAAATGACAGATTAATAAGCAATGTGGGAAGTTGCCCGCTTGTATCGTCCAGGGGATTACAAAAGACGGACGCAAACGCAGACTGGTTAGATATCAAATTTCATTCACCTCTCACAAAATCTGCCATCTGAGAGACATCAGACCGCCGTTGCTTGCGATGCCCAGTTCCATCCATTTCCATGAGGTGACGCCACATCAAGGCCAAAAATTATTATGATTCTGTTTCGTTCGAGCTTTGTGACAGAAGATACTATTTGCGGCATCTTACCGACTAGAGGACTCAATACTTCTATCAATATCAGTGCGTTGCAATACCACAGTTCGCTCTCTGCTATGATGGTCGAAACCTTGGAGTGGTTTTTTTGGACATAGAATATACGGACCGGCTGAATATTGTATTGGAGAACCCGGAGACTTACTAATTCTTCTCTCAGTCTTTTGAATTTGATAATATGAGCCCATTCCTTGATGGAAAGTTCTTTATATAAATGGTGAGGGATATACCACTCTGAGGCATTTACTGAGGTATTCCGCAGTCGTCGTGGTGTTTTGGAGAAATGTTTACTTAACCAATACATAGTGTCTTGTCGATGAACTCGATCACCATATGGAGTATTCAGTCTAGACAGTGATACATCACAATTTGACGGGACTTCGATGTCACCCAATGTGCATTGTGCACGGTGATCGGCAATTACATTTCTTTTAGGGAAAATGATGCGGCCTCCAGTCTTCCTGGAATTCTGGACTGTGACCCAAATCATTTCATATCCAATGAGAAATCACTATCTCTGTCCCTTGCCTAATAGATAGGCTAATCATAGAAATAAGAGATATTCTTTCATCTCTAAAATATGCAGGATTATCCAGCGCGTGCACTACGAGGACTGTTTGCTATTGTGAACCTTGATAGCGAGACAATAGATCGTTGTTTCACGGAACCGAATCGGTTCAGGACCAGGCTGCCAGTTTCCCACAGATTGAATCCGTATTGACTTCCGACTGCGTAAACGATTCTGGCTTTTTCGGTTCATTCGAATTACATTTGAGGGTTGATGAAGTGTTTTTTCAATAAAGGAGCCTGAGGTACAAGACTGTTTGATAGGCCTATGAGTATAGGTGCTGATCAAATCTTGACGCCAGCAAATATCAGGAGGGAATAGATATGTTTTTCAATCTGGGTCAATACAAGATTGTTAGCACATGTGTATGTGGCAGTGAATACGAGGAAAGTTGGAATTGAGGCAGCATATATGATGCGATCGAGATGAAATTTTTGGTAACCTTAGTGCGAGGAACGGGATATCGATAATCCTAGTCAGTTATCTAATCATAACTATCGACTTTCCTGCGGAACGATCAGACGTCCCTCCCATGTCTTCATTGACATGTGCAATTGCATGGGTAAAGTTATGATACACAAGTAGTGCCCCCCTTAAAAGTTTTATGTGACTGATCACAGTAGATAAATCCAGAAAGATTATTACCTCAGCAAGACAAGATCTAAAATAGACATAGCAGATCAATGGGAAGTTATATTTAGCTCGGACTGCGATCGAGCACCGGCAAAAAAATATATATATATATTTAGCTACAGCCAGAACAAACTTCACTATAACGAAGAACAAAAAACATTCTCGAGAAAGAGATACATAAGTGTTTAGGAAGTAACAAATACATAATGCTTATGTGGTGTTAAGACTATAAGAGACAAGTGATACAACATCAAACTCAAAATGCTGGAAGGCAGATGTCCAGAAGAGAAATAAACTACTAATTATTAATGAGATGCTACTCAAGAGTAGAAAAGCAGTATTTGGGTACATCTTTATTCTAAACAGCACTACTATTTTGTAGTCATCAAAGCAGCAGGAGATAGTCTTTCTATCAGCCACTGAAGCTGAGTACATCCCTCTCACTTATACAGCCAAAAAAGTGATCTAGTTCTGCAACTTTCTCTCGGAACCAATCAGCCCAATCACATTCTCACATACATGCCCTTTTACACATGCAATTCCATGTCAGGACATACACTATCGTTTCATCTATGAGAAAATCAAAGATGGCTTACTCAAAGTTGGCTGCTGACATCTTCACAAAACCCCTATTCTCCTACAAATTCAAACTCCTTGTTCACACATTAGGATTAGAAATATTGCTCATTTGAAAGAACAAGATACCCAAAGCTGGGGTTTAAAAGCGGCAAACCAGTTACACTGGTAAATGAGAGGTTCAGGGTAAGCCTCTCCAGTGGTACAGTACAATCCCCTTAGAGAGCGTAGTATAAGGTTGTCGGGAAAGACGTGAAGCGAGAGTGGACGTACGGAAGTGCTGTCTTTCTGAACTACTTTGCGATTGACCAACGCGATAAGACATTTGTTGACCCTCGCCTGGTTCAGGTCAGGCATTTTAACGAGATCAAGCACTGAGAGTTTGAGCATGATAAATATTTTGAGAAGACACATGCTCACGTTTCACGGTCTGATCTCGAGCTTTCAAAACACCTTCGATAACCATCTCCATATGTCTACGAAGAGCCTGGGGAAAATGATGGGAAAGACGCTATATAGAAGAAGGGAATTGCACACAGGATCACTTCCACGAAACTCCAAAGGGAGAGCAGATATCGTTCGATCAATTTCCTTCTATTAAAAGGCGATTGATTATCTTATTGTTAAAGTTGGGCAACCAAGCTCACATCGCGTTCCTTTCGCTCCTTGGCAGTCATCTTGGGTTTCAGGACCTTTTTACCCACCCCTGCACTGGCCCCAGATAACGCAGAGGCACATGTAGTGTTTCCTATCATGGTAGTATCGGCTTCCGTTATTTCTGTCGCAGTGGTCTTATCTGCAAGTAATTCTGCCTCGCGGACTGCCATTTCCGCCGCTTGTCTCCTGAGAGCCTCTGCAGTAGCAATTGTTTTCGCCTCTGCAGTAGCAATCAAGGATCCTCTACTATATACCAATGGAGGATCTTACCAGCTCGCCTCTTTGCCAGTGCGTAAGAATCTGACGTCGGCGCCTAGAGACAGCATTATTTCTTTTCGTGAGCATGCTAAGAAGCAACAAACTTGCGGCCAGTCTGTTGTAAGAGCATTCATATTCATGATGTACAGCCAGCTTGCAAAAGATTCGTTGAAAGTCGCAAGAGATTCACTTAGATTCACTAGGCCTTCTACATTTGTCTGAAGTGCTTCTGTCTCATCAGTGAGTTCTGCAAAAGCAGGTTCAATAAATCCGAGTCCATAAGGTGCGTCTGGATAGGCGCCTGAATGCGAGAGCCTGAAAAGAGAACCTTGAGAAACACGCTTGAGAGGAGTACGATGAGGGGTCTGGGAAAGTGGCATTGGTCAGCATGTGACCTCATAGCGCGACGACGCGTCGCGTCGATTCTACTAAACCGGCATACATGACACCCAAAACCTCTTTTTCTCTCGATGGCCTCCAGAATGCAATTGCAAATGTTTTTAGTCAAGTCCAGACTTCATCTGCAAATCATAAAAAGAACTGTGTCAACCTTTACAAGCTCCATGTCCAAATTGCTGGTCGCATTGAGTCAGATGGTCGTAATACAGCTGAACTTGTTGGCGAGGATGCTTTTGTCCAAGTATTTTGTGATATGATGACAAGAGTACTCACTATCAAGAAAGGCGCTGCGTCGGCCGATCGTACAACCAGGTTCATCGGCTTTTACCTGAAATATATAAACGAAAGGGGTTTGTCAACTTCTTTATTCCTGTGCGTCTGCTGAATAACATACAGTTATGTTGGAGAGAATGGATATGTCTGCCTCTACAGAAAAATACGCGAATAAGAGATCACCAGAGGAAGATGATGAGGAGACTTTTGTCTCCCGATTTGTCTGCCGATTTCTCAAGTGGATCTTGCGGGGATTCCAAGCAAAGGATAAGAATGTTCGATATCGTTCGGTTTCTACTGTCGCTGAGACGATCTTGTGGTTTGGTCAGCTTGAGTGAGCGAGACCGTTGTTGTTGGCAAGCTATGGTTGACCAGCTGACAGTATAGATATCTATGAGTCACTCCGAGAGAATCTGATCCAACGATTGGTGGATAAGGAACCGTCCATTCGTGCTCAAGCAGTAATTGCCCTTTCGAGATTGAATATTGTTGAAGATTCTCGTGACGTTGAGAATGGCGAGAAAGATATTGGAGATCTCCTGAATGAAATGCTTATCTACGATGATGAAGCGTGCGTAGAACATGAACAGTGTAACCCATCACTGATTCCTACTCAAGAGAAGTTCGGCGCGCAACACTCACTCACACGCCGCTCAATCGTGCCACTGTCGACATTCTACTGAGTTGTTCTCGTGACGTCGATCTGCTAACCCGAAAGTCCTTGTATTCTGCATTTCACACAAAACTTGATAGCCCACGATTTTTGACCCTTGTACAACGCGAGAAGGTGATCAAAGATGGTCTAGGAGATAGGGAAGGTGCAGTTCGAGCAGCAGCCAGCAAACTTATCATGAAGTGGTTCGATTTTGCGCTCGCGGAAGCTCCAAACGAACAAGTCGGTACATGGTTGGGAGATGATGGAGGTATCATGAGGGCGCTTATCCGATATCTTGAGCTCTTTGATGTGATAGGTGGCGAGCAAATCGCATTGGACGCACTAAATGCAATTTTTGTTATCAAGCCAGACTATCTTGATGCGTTCACTTTCACCGGTGAGAAATTTTGGTTGATTGGTTGTTGTCATACGCTCAGCTTGAGTTGTATAGATGATTATTGGGCAACCCTGACGCCTGAGTCAGCTTTCCTTGCCCGCGTTTTTGTGCTTAACTGTCGAGGATCAGCTCGAGTCGATGATGCTGGTCTTCCCATGGTGACAGCTTTCGCATTCTACATTCAAGCTCTATACAATGGGCTTCTTGAAACTCTTCAGGTAGCTGAGAGCGTGCAGACGCTGCACGAAACAGAAGAAGAAACTGAGATGCTGGACGAGCTTTTCAAAATTGCGTCGATATTGTCATCAATGCTATCAATAGCTACCGGACTAGATTATAGTGATGAAGTTGGGCGAAGAAAAGCTTTTTCTGTCGTCAGTGAGTGTTGGTTCCAAATTCAGGCTTCTTTCTTGGACTTTTGATAGGGGATATGTTGGCACAACCGACGCTACCACTTGATCTCATCGATCCATGTATGGAGATGATGAAAGCGATGATGCCTTCGGAGCGTGAATTCGTACGTGTGATTGTCGAGGTCATTATTGACCTTCGTGATGATGAGGAACCCACCGAAGAACCTACAGAAATTGTATGTATGCTATCCCTATGCTATCCCTATGTACGAGGTCATCTGAATCCTCGTTATGCAGGTTTCACATAACACCTCAGACTCTTCACATTCGAAATTGAGACGAGAACGGTCATTTAAGGTTCTGGTCAATCATGAGGGGAGTGAGACTGCACACTCAAGAGACCTCCGCTGTCTGATGATTTGCAATTCTGTGCTGGAGCGCGTCAACGGCGTATGTACCTTTTCTTGTCGCAAGACTTCTGCTCAGATCAATTATAGCCGTTTGATGACAATTCAACGCTGCAAGGTGTCCTGAACGACCTTATAATTCCATCTGTTCAAAGAAAAGAGCTTTCCCTGCGAGCAAAAGCACTGACGAGTCTTGGATTGTGTTCGCTCATTGCCAAAGTAAGATATTACATTCTCAAGAAGTGTTTGTACCGAAGCCATCTTTGTTGCTCAGCGTATGGCTATGAGTTCGTTCGAACTCTTCTCAAACGAATGTTTGCGAGCACCAGATTCAATACGACTCATCGTATTACGTGTTGTCTTCGACCTCATGTTAATGTATGGGGGGGCATTCTTCGGGAAGTCGGAGGAGATGGTACGATTTGAATACAGAAGTGTTGATACTGATTGACACGCAGGCCATTTACCCTGCAGGATTCAAAGCTCATCACTTTCCTTCTTAGCATCATGGAGACCGAACTCGGCAAGGATGAACCTTGTCCTGGGATCCTGGCCTTACTTTGTATAGGATTTTCGAAACTCCTTTTGTTGGGCATTGTGAATAGTGACAAGGTACATTCCAGACTCGGGATTGATTTTCGTTGTTGACTCTTGTATAGATGCTCTTGTGTCTGCTCATTGCTTATATCTCTCCTGACACTGCAGGTAACCAAGAAGCCAGACAGTGCCTGTCCTATTTTTTTATCCGGTATTGCATGGCACATCCGCATAATAAGGTCAGGCTTCAATCAGTAGGTGTTACTCTCATTAGCAATTTGCAAACTGATGGGAGCCGTCTACAGATATTTATGACAGCCTTGGATACAATAACACGGTTAAACGAGTCATTAGATGAATCGCAGAATATGATCACGCCCGAGAAGTTTGGTGAGATGCTTTTGGCCTGGTCAGATCCCCAGTTCGGGCTAGAGTGGGTGCACTCTGCAGTAGGTCCGAACCAAGGCTGATCTGGTCAATCAGGGGTGAAGAGTCAGCATCCATCAAGGACCTTCATGCAAAAATTTCTGTTCATATCCTTATTGCATTATATGATTCTAAGCGTTCAGGTAAATTAATGACTCAATGTCTATTTGATTACTGAATCCTGTTTGCTGTTGCACACTATCACAGATTATAGAATTCTGTGCCACCTACTAAATAAACCCCTCTTTTTGCCAGAAGATCTCGATCGCAAGACAATACATATGATGGACCTTCTTCTCAGTAATCATGGTACTGTGAGCAACCTTCGCACCTGTTTCCATATTCCTCATTAAGACATGTACCAGCAATGCCCGTTTGATAATGCAGCCACCACAAAGGCATTTGACCGCTTTAGAACCCGTTTCAACAAAATGTATTCAAAACAACTGGCAGATATTAATCCTCCTGGATATGTGCATGATGACGAAGTCCTCCAGATATACAAAGTAATAAATATTGATGTACCTCAGAGTGACGGGGTGATTAGTTCATCTTTATGTAGAGAGATATCCAAGTAAGCCACCATTATTCCCTTGTATCGTTTCGACAGAAAACTCACCCGTGAAGTGGTGTTGATCCTAGAAGAAATGCGGTTTTCCCCCATGCATTACACTACCATGGCATAGAGAGCCAGATGGAGCCAGATGGAGATGACGGTGTCATCAATGAGGAGGAAGCCATAGAAACAGGACCGCGGACTGCTACACCTAGGTAGGCTAGAAGACTTTACTGGAATGGGAAGTTGACACTATCAATGATTGGTCCATAGTTCTGTTGATGAGGACCTCCATACGTTCAAATCGATGTCATCAGCTGTGATGAGCACGTTTTCAACACCAACCTCTGTAATACCGAAAATCAAAGGCGCAAAGTCTGTATTCGGTATCCCTGGTTAGAACACGAGAGCTAAATTTGTTCTTTTCACATTCTTGCTTTTTAAATCAGGCGGATACGAACACCAGACTCGGGGCGCCGTACTGAACGAAAGCGGAATCGTGTAACTTCATCTAGGCGAGTTGATTACTCTTTGGGATTGGATATTGACACTGATCCTTTGTTCGTCCTTCAGAGATCTGGTTGATTCAGAATCGGAGTCCGAAGACGGAAATGAAACACCCACACCTGTCAAATCGAAGTTGCGATCAGTGATGAAAGTGCAGACCTTTACTAAGCAGCTTGAGATTGTGCCAAAAAAGCAAAGGGTCAAGCTCAGGAGAGCGCGCTCAACCAAAATTAGCACAGCTACTTCTACGACAACAACAAAGACTGTTCCCTCTAATCCAATCAAGACTGAGACAAGAGGGAGGCAGAAGTCACCAACACCTTCATCGCTTTTCGATAATAGCGAAGTTGAAGAGGAATCAGAGGTCGAGAGTGCGATACGGACTTCTCCACGACTTGATGAGTATTCCGACGACGAGCTTGTAACGTACTCGGATGGATTTTGAGCCGTTGTCTATTTCCGCTCCCCCAGGCCTTTTCACTTCACAATCTTTTGGAATCATCTATCCGAGTTTTTTATTATTTATTTACTTTTTGAGAGATGTCCCCTTACATGGACACCCACAATTAGTGACGTTCACATACCACACAGTCCATCTCCATGTGTCATGCTTCAATACTCGAGACTGATCAAATTGTATTGCGCCGAAGGAGACATTGGTTATGAATACAGTGTATTTATAGGTCATAAGGAGAGTTAAAGTTTGTAAGATTTGAATGTGCAAACGCTGCTAAGATGCTTCTAAGTACTCATGATATCTTCCAGATCTCTAGAGTTCTCACTAGTATACCATAATTTAAAAGATTGGGAGCACCCATGTTGGCAACAAGATACAATTGATGTGTCTGCAGTGGTTGTCCGCTGTATCAACAGGAACAATAACCCTGATTCAATGACAAACCTGAGCTGTAATATAGCCAGAAAAAGATGCTCAATCTAGTTGATGAATGTAAGGCAGAATGGTAGCATCATCACTTTTCACTGAATCAAAAGAGTGCTTGAAGACCTCCAAGGTATTTTGAAATGCTTTGATATGAACAGCCGACTAGTGTGCACTGTGATCTGGTCAGTAATATATCTCTAAGAGCGAAGCGTAAGGAACTGACACTATACACAATGTATTTGGCGGATTACAGAGAAATGATCATTCACGATATTACTTACAAGCAAGCTCTGTAACCATATTTGACCAGTATTTCAAAATAAAGACACGTTACTAGATCAATGGTTCTGATCGGACGAAATACGGCACGTTTTAAGGCTCACTGAGACTCATTCTCATCCCCACTCTTGGAGTTTCGATATGGGAGCTATTTCATTGCTGTCACTTGTATCATCCTTTGGTAGCACGTGTATAAATCCGCCCGGTCTTTCTTTATTAGTATTCTGGAACTTACAACCCGCATCGATGGGGGCCATTTGATACCACAGAAACAATGGTCAGGGAGATTAAGTGGAACAACTGGGAAAAGAAAGAAAGCCTGGCTTTCGTTGAATTTTAAGACGATCGGATGTTCATGTGACTTTTAAACTGAGACATTTTTCTGACTATAGAGGAGCGATCAGCTCGCATACTTATAATCTGTGATTAGCGCTATCTGCACATTAGGTAGACCAATTTTGAGAATGAAACTTTCGAATGCGAGGTTACTTGATTATACAAGTATGGTGACGACCAGCACTTTCCCATCCAGGCCACAACGAGTGTTCAGACACGATCATGTAAAAGTTCACCGGACTTCCCGCAAAATGTTCTGAATTTTCCGATTGGTTAGCAGCAGCTCACTGTTCAGATAAAGTGCCGATGATCGGTCAGGCAGTGATGAAACCACGAATGAAATCCCGGAGACTCCATGTACATAGATGGCAGCTTCGTACCCGGTTCAAAGGGGCTAGAAGATGACACAGAGTCGCAACAGGCTTCATTGATACACGTTCCGTCTCTCATATGGCACGAGTGATCTTTAACAAATTGATTAGCTTTCGGAGGCTGATGTGGGCTTGAAATTTGGTTTGATAGACGCCTTCCACCCCCCATTCTGAAGTTGACGCAGACTCATCCGAGCCAATCCGAAGTTGTGATTGTGAGTATTGGCCTTTGTACATGGTTGGGTAAGGATTTCGGCCAATGGGTTAAAGATTGAAAGCCGGGTGGGTCAAGGGATTTCCTTGGGCATGCTGGTGAGCCTTGTTTAAGTTAAGACTTGGCATCAGGTTCGCATTGCATTTGAAGAGTCTCCGTTGCCAGTGTGGTCGGACTGAGGCCCACTGCTTTCGGGAAGATTGGACTGCGATACCATGGCGATGTAACTGTGAGCTACGGTAGGATGATCTGGTAGAGTGTATGCAAAATCAGCACTAAGCAAGGCGGTCCGAAAGAACATAATTTTCTTGAAACGTAAGATTGGGTATCAGTGAGCTCCAATGTCTTATTTGAAGGTTGCGGCAGGTACTTGGTACAAGATACAGATGCTTGAAACGAGTCCAATATACGCTGGTTCTTTAACACTGCTTTTTGATTGAAGATGGTCATGCTTTTGCATAGGCTTGTTCAATTATTAGGTGCAAGGGGGAGGAGTTCCATCATCCATAATTTGCAGTGAAGAGCCTGGGTTTAGATTACCGGGATATTAGATCTCGAAAATGATCCTTTCCAAGGGACTGGAATAGAGAGTTATTCACAGCCTTTGTTGTTTGAAGTCTTGAGGTGTCACCACGATGACGATAATCAAGGATGACAATCATACCACTTTTTTCGAGACTCGTTCGTTCTGGAAGAGTCTGTCTATATTCTCACAGTCGAGAGATGAACTTGGATTTGCGAAGAATCGAACTCTATTATCAGGTCATTCTAGAATGATCGACTGCGACGTCGCATGAGTTTGTCACATCAGCGGAGTGAGAATCAACGATTGCTCGAGTTCTTTTGTGGATGTGATGGTGATGCCTGCGTCGCAGATTTGCACTCAGGTTGCACTTGATCATTGTGTTGAGTACATGAACAGGATAGGCAATAACATTATAATTGACGGGGCAACAGCTGAGGTGTTTGACAGAGTCGCTGAACGGCGTTGGACCTGGGAAGAAAAGTAGGGTATGTAGCGCAGTTCATATCCACGTATTCATACGTGTCTGATCTTCACAATACCATATTGAGCAAATGTACTTGACTAGACTCCAGAGTTCTTGATCATCAAGTCCAGCGGGATTCTGTGTTCGTGAAGAGACCGTATAGTTGCCGTGGGCCTCAGCGCTGTTATCGACTGGTAGAGGTGTGGGAAAAAGACACGGGCAGCCGAAACGTGACGAAATCAAGCGGCGTTTAAAAGACTCTCATCTCTCATACTAATACCTTGATCACCTCACCCCTTCTATTCTCTACATATTTCTTAATACCCCTCCAGGATCTGGCTCCTCACTGCCTGTAATCTTTCTTAAGGCCTACAATCTACAACTGATGTCTATCTTGACGTCCTCGCCCACCACACCTACCCCCCACAGGCGCAGCCTGGAGCCATTGCAGGACCTGAGGCTCGAGAGTTTTAGCTCATGGTATGTTCTTTGCATATGTATATCTCAGGCGCTCACACTCTACAGTAACAATACGCCTTCATCCAAGACCGCCTCTCTTCCTACTCCAGGTGGTCCTTCGGTCCCCTTGGCAAACAGTGCAGTATTTGAGGACACGCCCCTTGGGTACGTTGACACGGAGATACACCCCTTCAATTCTCATCTTCTTCTCAGTGAAGTTCCCATGGATGCCCAGTCCGGCGAGTGGGGTCTTCTCGACTATGACCCCCGTATCGCTGTACCCAATGCCCCTCTTATCAAGGATCTTGATTCCTTTACCGAGGGGACAGGCGCTGGAAGCTTTGATTCCATCCCTGCTGCTGATACCGATGAGCACGGAAATCCTCTTCCTCCTCTAAGCCAGGCCTGCCTCTCAATGGTATCCACGCACTGCAAGGACGATTATGTGTTGAGATGGCTGGAGGACATCTCCCACTGGATCCCGCAGTCATTTCTCTTTAGTCACGATCTATCAAGCTATCATTACCAGCCCCACGGCCTCCATGACCACAGATATTTCTACTCTGATTACAATCGTGTACCAACGCTCAAGCGTCCTCGATCAATGACTGAGTATGAAGAACGCAGGCCAAGTCGCCCACATACCCGTTCATGCCCATCTTCGTGGCGGAGCAGTTTCCTTGAGCCGGATTAGAGTCTTCTGGCTTCCATGACTTCTTCTCCCAGTACAAAAATCGGTACTTACCCCGTTATTTTCTAATCGACGACCAGGACACACGGATTATCGGATATTCAAAGCATCCACGCTGTTCACCCTCAAAAATCACGTTCCTACGTCTACCTGACTCTTCGTCCTCATCGTTTAAATCACAGTCTACAAGGGCGAAAACATTTAAATGCGATCGGCATCAGAGTCACGTGCCCCCGTTCTTTAATGATATGGGGAAAACCTCACGGTTCACTGACTCTCCTAGATGCCACTGAAGGCATCTGGTTTTTCGGATACTTGCCCTGTCCGGCCTCCTTACAGAAGCTTCCAATGAGATTTTTTCTTGCTTTTTTATCCATGCGACCTTTTTACACCGTTGAAACATATGTGCATTACCTGCTCATTCAGTCACATCAATTCCTTTTTTGTTTGTTCTCGTTAGCTCTTCATTGTTACCCTCTTCCTGTGACTGTTTTCCCCACCTGCTCTCAATATCTTGTGGATCGTGGATACTCCTCTTTCGCTGCCACACAAATCATCTTGCGAGATAGAATCATCATCGGTATAGAGCACATTGACTTTGAGTTTATTTCCTCTGTTGCCGATATTCCTTTTCTACCTGCAGAATTGTTGTCGGTGTTGTTTTTGATTTTATCAGTGCCGCTGACAGCATTAGCGGCCCTGATTATCCCTTCTTCCGAGTTTTTCGGAGTTTTCCGGTTAGTGACGATTGTATTCTAGTCTGTACCCTGCATCATCTGTTGTATTACTTTCGTGTCCCACAGACTCCCCTCCCCAAGGCTTTGTTCTCAAATTTGAGAGTTCTTGATAGCCACGATTTTAAATGCACATAATTGCGCTCCTGGTATTGATGCCGTATCAAAATCAGACAGGGTCAGGATCGGCTAGATGTAAAGTTGATGTATGTATCAGTTCCTGGATACCCCGCATACCCCAAAATACAAAGTATGGCACCTTGCGGTTTCCATTCCATGAATGAGTGGAGTCACATTGACTAGTAATGAGGGTTTCTTTCCCCAGCTTCGAGTAAGCATGATGTAAGTGTGATATGATTCGCAAAGTAAGATGTATGTTTCCAAAGAGCCTGCATTGAGATGATGTTAAGTGAACACCTGGACAATGAGAAAAGGCGTTTTGTTGAAAGCTCGGAGGTAAAGCGTATTATATAGAAGTGGCCATATAGAATACGGTGCCAAATAGTAAATGAGAGGATTAATGTAGTCTAGCACAACAGGTTCATTTTGATTAGGCAGCAAGAGTCATGGCCGATGATGTGGAATGGGAGTTGTGGGGTTTCTTTGGAGGAGGGCGTATCTGTCTGAAATTACTTCTTTGTTGCCATGATGCCATGCTGACTGAGTAGGTTGTGTCTGTGTATGGTGTTTGTCATCGGTTCTGAGGTTGGTGGTGATAAATAATGATCATTTGAAGTTCCGGCTTTTCAAGTGTTATTGGCATGCCAGCACTCAGCACCAGGTCTCTTGATCTTTTGGAGTGTCATGAGTTAGAAAAGGATTCTAAGAGGATTCTACTACCGAATTGGGGTGCTGCATGATGATAGCCTTACGCCACCACCCTTGATGGGGTCTGTGCTTCGTTACTAATTTGATGTCATGCTGATTTGGTGCTTGCAGATTGTTACATAGTAGTATCAGGAATGAGTAAACAAGATATGTACCACAAAAACCGGTTGGTACCCTCGATATATGAGTGGCTCTCGGAACTGATTGATAAGATATGAGTTATTGAACTCATAGAGGTCTCGTTGTGATGTCCATGGAAAGGCATAATCCTGTCCCAAAGCATTTTCTGCATTTTTACGTGTTGAAAAGCAACAAGGCAGAAAGACCACGGCAGTAAGCAGAGTGCCAAGATTCAAGGAATGAAAGAGACAAGAAAACTCTGGATTGAAGACGAATTTCCGTTGTGTAGGGGTCGCTAGATACGGTTCCGTTGGATAACCATAATCTACTAACAACAAGAGGTGCTACAGTTAGGAGGTATATAGTTCATGCCAATACCATTCACCTAAGATCGCGAAGGGATGGCAGACTCATGTCCAATTGCCCAATAAACAAGTAGGCAGACAAGAGAGATAGTTGGGAAGTAACTTTCTCATTTTCGCGGACAATCAATCTTTGCAGTGAACCTGGAATTTTTTTTGTCCTTTCTTGTAGCGCCCTCGGAACCAATATATAGTTCTCCGTGCAGCCAACACTGACCTGAATGCCTCGATTTATGATCCATATATTCGAGATCGCTCTCCTCAGACCTCACAACGTGCTAGTCCCTCACCGATCAAGGACTTCTCCTGCCTGGCGTATAAACCAAAGTGCCCAGAACCAAGAACATGGATTGTCGTCATGTAGAGGTTCTTCGATAAGATATGACAGTGAGTTTTGTTATTGTAACTCGCTATAGTCCAAAGGACGTCTGATGAAGATGTGTATGAGTGACAGTTCAGACGAGCGTTTTATTTGTCCATTGTTTATACATTCTACGTGGCTTTGATAAGGTGTAATATCTACCACGAGGACTGGTGACTTTCACTCCATGCTCAACTTTGAAGACGTCGAGGAGCGTGACGGTATGTTTGTTTTACGGGAATATCAAGTTCGGACTGAACGATAACTAGGTGTGCGTTTCTCGTGGAATGTATGGCCCTCGTCACGTATCGAGGCTACAAGAACCGTTGTGCCCATCTCGGCCCTCTACACCCCATTGAAGGTCAGGGAAGATCTTCCCCCAGTTCTCTACGAACCTGTGGCCTGTAAACCACCCTGTCGTGCCATTCTCAATCCCTACTGGTGAGCTCAATTTCTCATAAATAAGACACCTCGTGATTGGCGGCTAGTCAAATCGATATCCGTGGAAAACTCTGGATATGTCCCTTCTGTCTTTCGCGGAATGCGTTTCCACCTCATTATAAGGATATTTCTAATACCAACCTCCCCGCTGAGTTACTTCCCAAGTACACAACCATCGAATATACCCTTTCGCGTCCGGCCCAGGTCCCGCCTATCTTTTTGTTTGTCATTGATACGTGTCTGGATGAAGAAGATTTGAAGGCTTTGAGGGATGCTGTTGTCATTAGCTTGAGCTTGCTTCCACCCTATGCCTTGGTTGGTTTGATCACTTACGGCACTATGGTATGTATCTCTCGTGGGGCTACAGGGTTACACGTTAATCAGAATGGATTTAGGCCCAAGTGCATGAACTTGGCTATGCAGAATGCTCCAAATCATATGTCTTCCGCGGCGGAAAAGAGTACCAGCCTAAACAAATACAAGACATGCTTGGTTTGAGCTCTCAGAATCGTGCTGCACCCCGACCAGGACAACCCCTCCCTCCTCAATCTTTCGGTGCCTCGCGGTTCCTCCTTCCAGTATCCCAAGTTGAGTTCCAGTTTACTGGAATTCTCGAAGGCCTCACGAGGGACCCTTGGCCTGTCGCTAACGATAAACGTGCTTTGCGTTGCACTGGTGTTGCACTGAGTGTTGCTGTTGGCCTGCTTGAGACAACGTATCCGAATACTGGGGCAAGAGTGATGCTATTTGCTGGTGGTCCTGCCACGGAAGGTCCTGGGATGGTTGTGAGCAATGAGCTGAAGGAACCAATCAGATCCCACCATGATATTGATAGGGATACCGCGAAGCATTATAAACGCTCGATTAAGGTTTGATTTTTCTTGTGCCTTATCTCGCTCCTTACTGAAAAAAATGGAATAGTTTTACGAAGGGCTTGCAAAGCGCGCCTCCAATAATGGCCACGTTGTTGATCTTTTTGCTGGTTGCCTTGATCAAGTCGGATTACAAGAAATGAAATCGTTGCCCAACTCGACAAATGGTGTTATCGTATTATCTGATTCATTCGTCACCTCAATCTTCAAGCGAAGTTTCCTCTCTCTCTTTAATAAGGATGATCAAGGCCACCTGCAGATGGGTTTCAACGCTACTTTTGACGTCCAGGTACATCCCTTACCATTTCTCATATATATGTGCTTACTATCAGCTCCTTAGACTACAAAGGAACTTAAGGTCTCGGGTCTTATCGGTCATGCTATCTCAGCGGGAAAGAAGTCTGCTTGTGTCGGGGAAACTGAAATCGGTATCGGGCAAACATCAGCCTGGAAAATCAATGCCATCACACCACATTCTTCAACTGGTGTATACTTTGAAGTCGTGACTCCCGCTGGACAGCCACTTCAACCTGGCTCTCGTGGTCTTATTCAATTTATCACACATTATCAACATGCATCTGGACAACAACGTTTACGTGTGACCACTATTGCGCGTAATTTCGCCGAAGCTGGGTCGCCGGGTATCGCAGCTTCGTTTGATCAAGAAGCAGCCGCGGTGTTGATGGCGAGGATTGCTGTTTTCAAAGCTGAGATTGACGATAGTCCTGATGTGTTGAGATGGTTGGATCGGATGTTGATAAGGCTTTGTCAGAAGTTTGCGGATTATAGGAAGGAGGATCCGACCAGTTTCAGGTTGACGGATAACTTCAGTATATATCCGCAGTTCATGTTCCATTTGAGGAGAAGTCAATTCTTGCAAGTGTTTAATAACAGTCCGGATGAGACTGCTTTCTATCGGTGTGTTCGAGCTTCAATTCCGATGTTCGTGTTAATATTGAACAATACAGTCACATTCTTAATGAAGAGGATGTCAATAATTCATTGATCATGATTCAACCAACGTTGATGTCATACACATTCGATACACCACCTCAGCCTGTGCTCCTCGATAGTGTTTCCATCAAGCATGATGTTATATTGCTCTTGGACACATTCTTCCACATTTTGATCTTCCACGGAGAGTTGGTTGCGCAGTGGAGAAAGCAGGGCTATCAGGACCAAGAAGGATACGAGAACTTCAAAGAATTACTCGAATTACCGGCTGCTGATGCGCAGGTGGGTAGTCGTGATTTTATTTTTCTGTTGTTCCTTGAGTTGGGGTCATTGTTGGAAAAAAGTACACGGCTGATCCATGTATCCTCTTCCCTCATAGGAGCTCCTTGTTGATCGATTTCCTATTCCGCGTTACATTGTTTGTGATCAAGGAGGAAGTCAAGCTCGATTCTTGCTGTCGAAGCTGAACCCATCCACGACCCATATGTCTGCGACGATGTATGGGTCTACAGGCGGTGCTGCTGCAGGGCAGGCAATCTTCACAGATGATGTGAGTTTGCAGGTCTTCATGGAACATTTGAAGAGATTAGTGAGTGATATCCTTGGTCCCCGATCGGCGGTCTGTTCATATCTGTTTAGGCTGTTGGTGCACAGACGAACTAGGGTACATGGCGAGTTGTGTAGCTTTTCCTTTACTTTTGGATTTCTTGTCGTCCTATTCTTATCAATTTCCTTGTTTTCCATAAACTTCAAAAAATGTCACATTCTTTTCTTTTTCTCTCGAATCTGAAGTGAGCTGGTTGAATGTCGGATCCACGGAAAGTAGGTCACACCCAGCTCGATTCTTGGATGTTGGTCTGTTCAAAATTTGATGAAGATTTCGATACTCGATCCTTCCAATACATTTCGGAATCCAAAACACCACCTGTTTATGGCGTCATTTTTCTTTATACACAGGAACTGCACCTGACACTGCGGCCATTTATAGCATTCAATCAGCGTTTTGAATCATTCACCATAGTTGCGACATGCTGAATGCATGTGTCTGCATAGTTGTTAGTGACAGAGAGATTCGGTGATCAAAGGATCATGCTTCAATGGGAAATGTTGTATATTTACATTCCTCATTCGTGATGGCGCAATCTCTCCAGTCTGGCACGCCTTCCAGTGGTTGATTCGTGGTTCCCATGACTGGATGTTTGTGTGGGAGTCTGTTAAGTAAAGAACGGTCAGTTTGGCCAACGAGCCGAAGATAGGGGATGTTCTTACGAAGGTGGGTAACTCCATTCATTTCTAATTTTGCATCTGAAGCTTGTGAGTGACCTTGTGTCTTTCAGACAAGGTGGCACCTGAGTCCTTGTCTACTTGATATATGTGGGAATTTCTTCAAAATGTCAAAGTCGACTTAACAATGGTAGAGTGCGTAAAATTTACGAAAGAGAGGCGTGATCGGTAAACTTACAAGCCACTTACTAGAAACAGTTGGGTGATCCATAACGCACTAGAGCCATGTAAAAGCGAAGCATATTCGCCACTTGTGAGTTTGATGGCACCTTGATTCATTGGTCGGCAACCATGTGGTTCTTTATGCGATTCGCCCATGATAGGGCTGGATGCGTTCATTTCTCCATTGGAACGCTGAAATGAGTTCAGTATCGTGGGATTGGCTCGGGTGATCTATATAACAGGTCTTGAATAGCCCGAGAGGCTGCCCTCCTCCCGCTTCTCCCTTTTGATCTCTTTATATATTACACCACAGAGCTTTTCCTCAGAGAAGATGTTATTATTCAATAAGGTCATGCAGAGAATCAGCCTGGATGGGGTAGACCCGACTTCGCCCATCTCTAAGTCAAGTGTTGATAATGACGGTGGCGAGACCACGAAACTCGATTACGATGGCAACATCAACATCGAGAAGAAGTTAGGCTCGGAGGGATCTATTGTGAAGACTGTGGATGATGAAGAAGTTCAGAGATTAAGTGGAGAGCCGGTGATCACTAATGGAAGGGATGTGTCGAGATACGTTGTGGATCTGAGAGATGATGGTGACCCTGCGTTGACGTTGAGGTCTTTGACACTGGGAACGGTCTTTGCTGGGCTTGGCGCAGCTTTGTGTCAAGTATACGAACTCATGTTCTTGATTCGTGAGGTGCTAACGTGTCGACTAGATTTACCAATTCAAACCTGTTCAGATGACAGTATCAATGGTCTTCTTGCTTCTGCTGACTTACACTGCTGGGAATGCCTGGGCTAAATTTCTACCCACCAGAAGGATGGTCATCGGAACCCGATTCGAAGCTCTAGGATCAATTTTCGAGATGGTGAATCCGGGACCTTTTGGTTTGAAGGAGGTAAATGGTGCCGTTGTATCTAAATCCCATGACATATTGATGTGCACCCATCTATAGCACGCCATAGCTTCTCTCGTCGCATCAACGGCAGCAGGCCAAAGCACCGCTGTTTTAAATTTCGCAGTGCAAAGGGTAAGCTGTGTTTTACTTCTCATCGGTGGATCCGTTTCGACCACATTTTAAGCTATACTATGATACGCATGTTGAAGCAACTACCGCTGTCCTTGCTACCTTCTCTACTGCTTGCTTTGGGTGAGCCTCACCGTCCTTTTGGGCGCATTTGTTGCTGATTTGAGGTTAAGGTATGGTTTAGTCGGCCTCTTACGTCCTCTCACGGTTTATCCCTCTGAGATGGTTTACTGGTTTGTGAGTAGCTCCTTCCACGGTAGAACTTCACGGACACCGCTAACCGATTTTCAGAATTTACCGACCGTTTCTGTTTTTCAAGGTCAGCATGCTGTATGACATGTGAGAGTAGATTGGCTGATGCTTGTTTTTCCAGCTTTGCACTTTGACACTACTGCGAACGGGAAGCGTGTCAAACTCTTTTGGATAGCCTTCACGGGAATGTTCTTTTATGAAGTACTTCCGGCTTATATCTTCCCATTGCTTAATGGTATCAGTGTGTTCTGCCTGGCATCACAAAATGCCTCCTCGAGGATTGTCAATATCTTTACTAATCTATTCGGTGGGACAAATGGTAACGAAGGATTGGGTTTCCTGAATGTCTCATTTGACTGGCAATACATTGGCTCATCGTACGTCCTGAGTTTTTCATAAATACATGAATAGAACTGATCGGCTATTTCAGATTTATGAGTTACCCGTTGGTTCAGCAAGGTACAGATCACAAACTTTTTCTTGTGCAATTAACATGTATTTTCTCTAGCCAATTCATGGATCGGTTATGCTGTATGTTATACTGTCATCATGGCCATTTATTATTCAAATGCGTGGAATGTGAGATCTAAGATTGAATTTTTCTCGTGCCAACTAATTTCTTGATCTTTAGTCATTAGATTATCCTATGCTTTCAACGTCAATATTTTCTGTCAATGGCTCTGTCTACCATCAATCCGCGGTATTCAGTGGTACCGAAATCCAGCTGAACGAGACCGCGCTCGCTGAGATTGGACTGCCGGCTTTGACAGGATCGAATGCCTGGCATAGCCTGACCGCCAACCTAGCTGTAAGTCCTTGATCTGTCTTGTGGTGCCATTACTCAGACTCTTTCTCAGATTGGTGGTTTAATTGCTCACTGCATCTTCTTCTGGGGAGCCGATGCGAAGGATGCTTTCAGGCTCGCCTATCACAGGACACAGCCTGATCCGCATTATCAGGTAAGACCTTCATCTAGGACGATGTACTTCAGGCGAACACTAGCTTTGGCTGGAAGGCCATGAAAAGATATAAGGAAGCTCCTTGGTGGTGGTATGCCACACTTCTTATCCTTGCCTTCTCAGCAGGTCAGTATCGCGACACTCTAACCGTTACATACGGGGCTGACATGCACCAAGGATTGGTTGTTGTATTCAAGGGTCAAACAACTCTTCCATGGTGGTCTTATATCGTGGCATTATTAGTTGGTGCATTCATAACAGTAATTTGACCATTGCATCTCTTGATATCTTGCTGACTCACACGATAGCCTTTCTCCACATTGCTTTTTGCCAGGATGGGAAACGGTATCGCCACCAATCAACTCATGAAGATGGTAGCGGGAGCTGTGAATCCTGGTAGGCCTGTTGCCAACCTCTATGTCAGTGCCTCCCGCTCTTTCAATCCTTCTGCCACCGAAATGACTAGTAGTTTTCCATGTGGAGTCATGATGTTGTCTCCACGTCTATCAATCTCGCCGGAGACCTGAAGGTTGGGCAATATCTCAAGATTCCTCCTCGTGTCATGTTTTTGACCCAGGTTTGGGGTACTATCCTTGGTATGTCTCACATACTATAGCCCCGCCTCCTTTTATTCACTAAACCGGAATAGGTGCCATGGTGAACTACGGTGAGTACCGATACTCGATCAAGTCATCAACTCACGTTCAGCAGTGGTCATGATCTCCATTGTTACGGCTCAGCGCGAGACCCTCCTTGATCCTGTGGGAACCAACGTTTGGAGTGGACAAGTGACGCAAAGCTTAAACAGTGAAGCTGTGACTTGGTCTCTAGCGAAAGAACTCTATGGATTTAATGGTCCTTATTGGATCATTCCTCTGAGTTTGATTATTGGAATTGTGCCGACATCCTTCCAGTGGATCATCGCAAAGGTGGATTGCATTCTCACTTGGGTTGTTACGATGTTGAATGCTGCTGTTCTAGCGTTGGCCAAAGATCGGACCCATTCAGGTGGATACAGTCATTCTCCCTATCATATATATGGTACGCTTGTCCCATTACTGGAACATTCAGGGATCGTTCTGATTTGTGTACCAAGTATTCCGCATGGATGTATGTTGGTGTGAATTCCGTGATCACCTCGGCCATTGTGGTTGGCCTTGTGTCTCAGCTCTGGTTAAGGAAACGACATCCAGGATGGTATAAAAAGTATAACTATATCCTTGGAGGTGCTTTAGATGGTGGAGCCCAGGTTATGATCTTCATATTGTCCTTTGCCGTATTTGGCGCCTCAGGCGTTGGGAGGCCATTCCCCACAGTGAGTGGCACAATCCTCTGAAGTGGCTGTACGACGAGTTTAGTGATGTCGTCCAAACAGTGGGCCGGAAATCCGAGCAAGGGAAATGTCGATTATTGCAACGGTAACGGAGCATTAGATTAAACAAGGAGTAAGACCACGAGACCATTCGATGTAATTGTAATTCCAATGTACTATTTTTGAACACGGGATCAGATTGATTTCGGAAGAGAAGAGCTGCGCGTGGACTGGTCGTGGGTTAAGTTCCAGCTACTAATATTCGAATTCAAGGGCAAAACTAGACATGATTTATTATGCATGATTTATTGTTGGGTAGAGGCCGAGAGGAAGGAAAGGCTAGGAACTCCCGTATCCTCGAAATCAAAGCAGCAGAATCTCTAGCAAACTAGGATTCAAGCGCAGTAGGGGAGAGTTTGAGTGAGTGACATGCCAAATAAAGGCAACGTAGGCATACTGAAGGATCGTGGCCAACGCATGTTCTCCAAAACCGCCGCCTTTCCCTGAAAACTCAAGCCTGTGCTCAGCATCTGCAATGTTGCGATCCAGAATTGCGGACGCAGCCCGTATTTCCCCTTATCCCAGGATAAATCCTGCATTTGAGCAAGAGCATTCTCCTTCATTATCAGCGAATTCAGTGTCGGCATCAATGGAAGGGTCACCTTCCAAAGCAAGACTGGTGGCGGAGGCGGCGGCGGCGGCAAGCAGTAATCGACCAATGAGGACAGTGGAGAGATCTGCCACGGGGAACGGAAGGCAAGGACAGGCTGAGGAAAGATTCAATGTTGGAGCACCGAGAAATCCAAAGAATTTCTTGAGGAGAAATTGGAGAGGAAGATCGAGTCGGTCGATATTAGATGGTATCGAAGAAGGTAAATGGCAGAGACAGTTTCATCAGCACACAGTATTCAGTACTGATACTGCTTGTATTCCTAGGCGTTCCAAATTATCCTCCACCCACATTCCAAGAAGCGATGGGAATTACACCCGCTCCCAAATTGTCAACACTAGCCCAGTCGTCCTCGTCGACGTCCGCAGCCTTAGAAACAGATCCTTGCCTCCGAACTCGGCACCACCAATCGGAGAGCAAGACCAGCATCGGTCGTGTCTCTTCAACGGAGGTGCCCTCAACATCAGAATCCGAAGGGTCATTGGAGATTATTTCCCCACAGCCAGAAAACCAAGGAATAGAGTTCCCCCCATGTCTGGTTTCTTCTCCCCGATCATTGTCAAGTACTGACACAAGTATCTCACCCACCTCTGACTCATTGACGCGTGGCCAGGCAAAATCCAAGATGGCCAGTATACTTGATCTGAATGATCCAGATGAAGACATTGACCACGGTCATGCACCAGAGCCTGGTCTCGTCAGGACATTTACAAAGAAGAGGTTCTTATCGCTATCTCCACTTCGAACATTATTTCCACCGAAACAACACCAAGCAATGCAGGCCCGAGCGCTCTCTGCCCACCCGCCTGGCACATCACCGTACTCCGGGTCACGGTCTGCCCATTTCTTTCGAAGCACCACTTCACTTGCATCTACTTCTGTCCTACGTTTTCCAATTTTTGGTGCTTCAAGTCTGATGATGAGTGGGAATAACGATAGGCAGACTGATGATGTAAAGCCTATAGGTGGGAAGTTGAATAGAAAGCTCCCTTCTATGAATAGGGAAAAGGAAAAGCAGAGGTTGAACGAAGACGGGATCTCCGATAACGAATCATTCGAGTCTTGGGAGGTCCTTGGCCGCGATGGCGAAGTCGAATCTCGACGGATTGAAAATGAACCGCATAGCGTGGTCGTGTCACCCTCAGACCCACTTTCACCAAAAGTAATAAGCTCAGAAGTTTCTCCAACACGAAGCTTGAGCTTCACATACGGGGCTCCTCCCAACCCCATCACTTTGTCTCCTATCGATTCAACGCCTGTTCCTACTCATCCTTCAACACAAACGGCTTCGTCGTGTTCAGAACCGCATCCACTATCGTTGAGGGACAGGAAAATTCAAGAAGCTATCCAACCTTTCTTGAATCGCCAGCCGAAGAGGCACAGAGGCAGTCATCGAAAGGTTAAGGTTGCACCGAGTACAGTCACTGTGTCTCCGTCTGTTCTATCTGGAGTTGGACCACCAGTGACCAGGGTCCGGACAAAGATGAACCAGGTTGTTAATAGCAATCAAACCGAGCAACAGCAAAAGATTCTGACTATGGTTGCCAACAGTGTTGATATGGTTGCGCCTAGATCGCAAGAACGCCCCGAGGACCAGGGCATCAACGTGGCTAAAGAAAATGCTATAATAGTCGACATGAACATTCATGAATTCCAAAAAGCTCTAGACACCCCACTTCCGTCGAGCCCAATTCATGCACCATCACCAGTCATATTTTCAAGTGTGCTAAGTCCAGAATCACTGGCATCTGTAAACATTGGTTATCCTTCGCCAAAAGCTTCCAGACCAATACAAGATGAAGATAGCGTAGTGTTGGGAAATGATGGAAGACGGGAGATCGGTGTACAGCCGATATCACAGGGGTCGACACCTTCGTTGACCGAGATGCTAGACACACAAGAAGAAACAGTGGATTGTGTCTGGAGACATCACTCAACACCATACGAGGCTCTTGTCACCTCTCTGAACAACTCCTTGCGAAATTCTCCTTCTCCAACGACTTCTTCACCAGTCAAGATCCAGAAACAGTTTGATACAATGCCTGTGATGTCATCTACCTCCCGAACCAGACATTATCAAGGAAGGCCACTGCCTCGATTACCGTCCCAAGCATCGCAGTCGAGCCCGTCCAGGAATGCTGTCGTAGACTCGATTTATGCTGGTCTTGAGATGTATCCATCCTCTGGCCGTCCAAATGCATCAATGGTGCCAGAAGGTCTACTCATCGATCTTGAGCACGATGATCAAGACACAAGCGGGGCTTGGACGCCTCCTTTCAATGATCATTCCTACCAGATGAATATCTCTTCGGTACCGATAACTCCCGAACTAGACTCTCCCATCAGCTCATTGATAAGTTCGCCGGACCATTCTGACCGCTCTCTTCTGCATTCCTCGTTTGCCGACATTTCATCATTCAGCAGATTGCCTGAAATGACGGATCTAGAGGTACTGGCGGCAACGTTAGGAGAGGGAGATCAGAACGGCAGTAGGGGTACGGACAATGAAGTGGGTATGCTTTCTTGATCATCCAAATCGTTGCCAACTACGGTTTTAATATGTGAAGTTTCGTCGGACGTTGTTACTTATCTCAGAATTTGTAGGACCTGCAAATGTGGCAGGAGTCGGCAACGTCAACATGGGGCCAAATGCCGACACTGATGAGCCCAACATGTCACTCCCTGGGCGTGTGGAGGTTCAACGAAGGAGGATCACAACGGATGGGCGTATCAAGCTGAAGATGAGCATATTCAGAGTGCCTGTAAGCCGGTGTGGGATATGTATATCACAATTCAAGGGGGACTAACATGATAGTATGAGTCTGTCCTGTCGCCACATCTTCCACAAAAGTTGTTTGAGGCAATGGCTTGTTAGGAGCAAAACGTGCCCGCTGTATCAGTTTGGATTCTGGAGTTTGTTGATACTATGTGTTTTTCTTGTATCATCTTGTTTACTTTTCAGATCTTTTGGTCTTTTGTTGTTGCCGGTTCATATTTGAATGACAATGTCGTGTACTATTGTGGGTAAACAAGCATCAATACTGTCACACTATTTGTTCGAATGGGGTCCATTACCATATACCATTGCCTCTTTTCTCCATGACGCGTTACCGCGCATACTCAAGTGATAGCGATGACAACAATGAAAAGCACCGACCGAAAACGGAGGCCAAAGCAGCGTCACCTATTACAGAGCCTTCCGAGTACGAGTCTGCCGACGAGGATGAATCTCTCAGTGAAAGCGGAGCCTCAAGCTTGAGATCTTCGCACATGTCGGATGAAGAAAATATTTCTACAGCTGCGCGTACAAGCTCTATCTCTCGCAAAGGAAATGCTCTAGTAGAGGATAAAAATGGCGAAATACGTTATGTCCATGAGGTTGATGGCGTTCCACCGCATGGTCTCATGGATGTGGATCCACCAACTATACCGCGGGCACAGCAATTAGGAGTCGATGTGCAGAAAATGAATGTCATGCAGACGTCGCTGTTTCGAATGCCCGAGCAGGCTGCTGCTCTCAAAGCGCTGCAGGAAGGCACAGCATATTGGAATTTAACGCCTCCATCCATGACACAACCGCGAAAACATGGGAGAGAGCTTGATGCAGATACATCAAAGCAAGAAGATGTATCAAGGCCAGAACCCCAAGAGGTTCGTTATTAGCTACATATCAGCTATCTGGAAATACGAAATCTATTCTAGAGAAGTTCATTTGCCCATGAGGCTCAAAGTCTGACATACAGGCCCTCTCGGAAATACGCGAGAGTTGACAAGACATCGTCAGTTACAAACGGTCGTGAAGCTTCCTATGTTGATGCAGGACTTGCGCTTGGACGGTCATTCCGCGTCAGCTGGGGTCCTGGGGGATCTTTGGTCCACCTCGGCCGTATATGTAGTCCAAATTCAACCTCGTAAGATGAAATGCACTAGCATCAGACCTTCAACTGACTTCAAATCAGCTCGTCAGCCAACTCTTCTGTATTACACCTCACCAACACATATACCTTTCTGGCTTCTAACTCGGTCAATAATAAGAATGCAATAGATTCAGTAGCGGATACTGCCATTGGCCTATCTTCAAAGCTCCTTAAACACCATATGGCCAAAACAGAGATCGTTCCTGACAATTCGGGCGTACTCATGGCGTTGCCCAAACCTCTCCTGTCTCCGTCTCCGTCTGTTCCACCAGATTCCGGTTCAGCATCTTCATACAATTACTTGAATTTTGCTTCTTTCGCATCCCTCTTCCCTTCTGTCGATCAATCCAGCACAGCGATGCTGTTTCGCCTGGGTGCTTCATTATTTGATCCCATAAACCTCCACTTGGGGAACCAACACAGTACTTCACCGATCATCATGCCTTCCCCTATCACATCCGATATCAGTACTAGAGTTACTTTGCTGCGGCGCAAATCTTCTCTTGGAGATTGGCTTGAAGACGCCATAAAGTCAAATGTTGAAGGAGATCTGAAAAAGGAGGCAAATGATCTTGTTTCTGGTGGTATGTTCCGTCCCGACATTTTTTCAATCTTATTTTCACCAATTTTGTTTTTAGCAGACGTTAAGAGCTCTGCAAATACAACTTTTATCCATCTTGTAGGACATCAGGTTGAGCAGGCGTGTTTGGTCGCTGCCACTGGTGGATACCCCAAACTCTCGACTCTTATCAGCCAAACGGGCGGTGATAGCCTATTCAAGAACGACATTCAGGAACAACTTCGTATTTGGAAATCGGAGAATCTCAATCCCTCGGCAGGAGTCGGTTTTGGCAACGGTTTAATTGAAAGAGGAGTTTGGAAGATTCATTGCCTTTTGGGTGGAATCCTAGATGATGAAGACGAGCTCGCGGATAAACTTGCTGGTGTTTGTTCGGGCCTAGATTGGAAGCGCATTTTTGGACTTTGTTTGTGGTATGGTCAGGGTATTGATGCTCCCATTTCCAAGGTTATCGAAGCGTATGAGAACCTTGTTTTCCGGCAATCAAACTTGACTTCTTCGTCTTCTATTTATAACAATAACAAAGCAAAACCATTACCACCATGGTTATTGCATGCTCAGCGGACAGGACACCCAGCTGTATTGCTCACTAGATGGAAAAATATGATGGCTTCTTTCAACACAACAAGCGAACCCAATGACCCGCTTTACGCGTTAATCAAGCTTTACGCTGATCCTGATCTATCTCTATCCAATACTTTGAACCCCTTCTCCTTCTCTTCATCCCTCCTGGAATCAGGCATCCCAATGTGTTGGCATTTGTATATCATCCTATCCCGTGTAATGCGGGTGCGAGATTTTGCTGACCGGAGGCCCGCTGTTCATTCATTTGTCAATGGTGGAGGGAGAGAAGGGAGCGATGAAGACGGAAACAGATGTGAAAAGCTTACATTTGAGGGATATTCGTCTACGGCCGACCTACTTTCAAGCGCCTATGCATTCGAATTGGAGAACTTGGGCATGATTCCAGAGGCTATATTTGTACTTCTGCACCTCGAATGCAGCATAGGGTGAGTGTTCTTGATATCCTTAACAGCATGTGATAGTCATGAACACGCCGCTGATCGTCGCAATGTACGCATCTTCTGTTCACTCTGATCTTAGGCGCGAGAAGGCGATCAAAGACTTGTTGGCTCATTCTGCACCCAATTTAAACGAATTAATAGTGCAAAACATAATTGGAAGGACACAAATTCCAATGGCTTGGGTTGATGAAGCCAAGGTAAGTCAGTGGAAGTATTGCAGGTATCTGTTTCCTTCATGTGCATGTTTCGAAATCTCTAGGCGCACTATGCTCTCTACAAGGGCGATCTCCACTCTGCATATGAGCTGTTCTTTTCGGCCGGGTTTTATAATACTGCTCACAGGATTGCGGTCCTTGAATTGGCCCCCGAAGCCGTATTGAGTCGGGACTTGGACACCCTCGGAGACCTGGTTGAGGCGTTTGACAATGAGACACTACATAGCAAAATTGATGGATGGTTTGTTCGTGGTAAAGTATGTTGCCCTTCATTTATTTCTTCCTCTAGGCTGCCTGCTTTCTAACAACCATGAACCGCAGATTTTGTTGGATTATGTTCTTATCCTCTCACGCCTACCCCAACTCCTAGACTCAATTGATAATGGCGATGACCGACCAATGTTTTCCGGTGCTACTGCCCAGCAAGAGGTCGACGATTTGGTTCGACGTGTTCCGAATGTCATTGAAAATTTACCGGGTGTGTTCGACCGCAGTTGGTCGACCGACCGTAGACATATTGCAGCTAGAGGGGAAATGATTAGAAGTCTAGTAGCAGTGACTGAAAGGGTTAGCCCTACTGTTCTGGTTCGTGTCGCCTTTTGACTCAGTAAAGGTTCACGGTTGATGGTTCCGCTCAACTGGAATGTAGGCACAGATACAACAATCCACATCGGTGGATATAGACAGTGCCACCAGGGTCCAAATTGCAATTAGCATAGGCCTTGCCAATTTTATAGGAGGTATCGAAGATTAAGCGAGTTTTTTTGTGTTGTCTTTGATTTGTTTATCACCTTGTAATGCGGATATGAGTACAATGTATCTGAATTGCCTGCTTTCTAACATTCTCGATAAGATAAGACATGAGTTTAAATATGAAACTTAACTACTGACCTTGGATGGTTTGAAATTTCCTTAAGGCTCATATTATTTAGGATCAATAGTGTTGTCGCAAGTGGATTAAGACATAGTTATCATCAGTAGGTGTTAAAATCTCCAAATAAACGTTCAGACAGGTAATGAAGAGTACAATTATTAGACTGTTTTTTCAATGAATGACGTGCATCTGTCGCTAACATCTGACTTGTAGTATTTTCCAGAGATAGAGGCTGAGAGGAGGTATCTTCATCTGATTTTTTAAATCATGAAGTACCTGGCCATCAGTAGAGATATTTTTGATTAAAACTTTTTCAAGATAAAGGTTTTGAAAAGAGACATAGTCCTACTGGAGTGGAAAAGAGGTAGTAAGTGTAACTGCCTCCGAGCGCACCCGAATGCATGATTTCTACTGAGAAGACCAGATATGTGAAAGGTAAGAGAGAGAGAAAAACAAAACAAGTAACTAATCAAGTCAAGAAACTTTTTATTGATCGATACTTTGTCCGAAGTTGATTTTGCTCCACTTTTGATGTGCTGATGTGCACGTCACCTCATATCTTCATGTTGATTACGAACGGGGAGGGTACAAACGGATGGTGAGTACAAACTACTTACACTACTGATATATCATGTAACGTAGCTACCAATTGATCCCATCATGTGCATCGCGCAGGCTCGCATAGAATCCAAATTCCAACACTTCACTAGCTGAGAAGAGGAGGGCTGCTTGGTAGTCGAACATACCACCTCCAGTGTAATGTACAAATTTAATTTGACTTGAAGACAGTCAAGGTACAGTCAAAGTACATCTTATTTCTGACGATACCAGCTTAACATCCAGATTAACCCAAAAATAGGCTGATTTATGTTGGAGCATGGAAATCTATGGAAATCTATCCGTAGATCTTCAACCATTGGAAATCGAAGTATGCATTCGCGAATGCCGAGGGGTTGTTATTGACATAGTCTAAAGAAAGAAAAGAAAAAGATCGATGTCAAGGATCCTGTAACGACACAAGGTATACTCACCGACGCATGTGGACGGGCAGCCAGAAGAACCGTACACTGCACCAGCATAATCGCCACCTAGGCAAGGGAGGTTGAGCGCAAAGAATGAATGCGTGAAACAGTGTACTCACAGAATGTCACTTTATAACCAGGAAATCGACAGTCAACTATCAAGTGTATTGTTTTCTCAAATTCGCTCACAGTTGATGACAATATTATGAGGTCCAAGCTTGGATGAGAGGGGGCAGGAAGTGCTCGGGAAGAAGGCAGAAGGGGTTCCCCAGTTGTCAGTATTTACCGAAGCCGAACCATTCAATACGTCAGATGGAATGGTGCCACCACGAGGCCAGAACCAGATCTTGAGGAAAGAATCGGTTCGTTCCATAGCATACCTAATAACCTCAAGATCTACTGAATCTCATCTTGGTTAGAACTCACCATCCTCCGCCATTATCATTCATTGTGGGACCGTAGCTACGGGAGTCATTGATACGAACACCACATCCAGCATTATTAGTGGCGGCGACATCACAATTGTTTCCGACAGGGGTTCTATTGCATGAAGACCATTTTTAGACGTAATTTTTCTTCGTGGGTATGAGGGGATATACTTGCCCGGTCTCAGAACGAGAAGATGGCATGGTGCAACCTGTGAAAACAGATGATATAGAGAGCCATCAACCCAAGTGGGTGAGAACATTGGACTGACCACTGTTAGTATGCAACGTGGACTGATTTGGGCCTTGATCGTTGACGCCCTCAAGAATGTCTATCTCGCCCTGCACAAATATGCTATGTTGGGCACCTTATTGGTCTCTTGGGCATATTTCGAGTACATACTTGATCAGGCCAATTTGCACCGACGGTCCAAACAGCAGGCCAGGTTCTATGATTAATGATTGTCAGAAGTCCGTACACTGTTACTCTACGATCAGCTCTTACCCGCAACCTTGGGGCATATGACGGATATTAAAACTCAATGATGGATTTAGTTAGTGATCCAAACTCTGTACATCAGACACACTTACACCATTACAGATGTCGTATATTGCTTGTTAGATATTAGTCGAACAGAGTTCCTTCCGGGCCCGCTTGGGTCCAAGACTGTATGGAAATCAGCGCGAAGGACGAAGTGATCCCCAGACGCAAATGTAAGGTTTTGGCTTGAAGCTGTAGCAGCGTTCACGTAGTTCCTGTAATGCCAAATAAGTTAATAGCCTGCACAATTTGTAGGTAGATCAACTTACACACGTCCATGGGTTGGATCAGCGATAGCCTGATAGGAGAATGCATCGTTAAAGCCGCTACCACTCGTATTATCTGTTTGACTGTAGGTAGCGCCGAGAGATAAAGCGATACAGCAGAAACCTAAAATAGCACCAAAAGCCGAAAGAGGAGCCATGACTTTGATTAATGTCGCAGTCTGTGAGTCAGAATTGCTTGGACACAAGAACCTGAAGGCATTTTATACAATGCGAGCGCCCCATCCGCCTTCTGGTTCCCAGGTAGCTTCACATGGATGCTCGTATTCAGGCGACGTCTGTACCTTCACACGATTTGCTGCCATAAGGTCCGCTGCCAGAAGGCAGATCAGGTCACTATCGTATGCTGCCGCTGAAAGTTCTTGGTCCATGGAAACCATTTGAAGCATCTTGGGTTACTCAATAGCATGAAATGTAAGATTACGAAGCTTTGGTTGTGGTAGTTATATTTAGAAGCGCCGGTATAAGGTCCGAAAGCCTGTGAAGATCAGTTCACCTCGTGATTACCCTGTAAGCTGGTGAATCAAATTCTCACCATAACATTTACTTGATGTTTCTCGTTGTTTTGGGACACTCGCATGACACCGACCACGCAGACAAATGTCAACCTCAACAAGAATAATGGTCAAATGATAGTCGATGGAGGCACATGGAATAACCTTTCACGGGTGAGGAAGCATGGCCTCTGAGTACCTTTTCCAGAGTGCCCACGCCTTCTATAAAATTCAGCTATGAAAAGAGATGGCTTCCAATTTAACATCAAAGTCAAGGATAGAATTAGGGGTATCTTTGGACGAATTGCAAAACAATGCATATACAAATATATTATAATCACTCGTACGCTGAAAGAGAATGGTGGGTCGGGTAGAGCGCACAAAATCTCAGCCTGTATGACATCGGAGAGCAATTGGATAGTAAAGGCTCAGTGGACGTCATTGTGCCGCGGGTCTAGTATGGTGATCTGAGCGAATGACAAGGGCATGTCCAGACACATGTGATTCCAGATTCATGCACAATTCTATTCAGGACAGATCTATGGCTTCAAGGACACGAGAACTCGAACAGAGACATGGTACAGATGCAAAGATGAGGCCTAGCACATGGGAATACAGGAACACGTAACGGACACATGAGACGTGGTACAGATGATAGAATATATCCGAGATGCTCTTTGGAAGAGAATTCCGTTTATCGCTCCCTATGCAGAGGACGTCACTCAAAACCAATTGGAGATGTTCGCTACAACTGGCTACACGATCAGAAGATGTAGCAAAAAAATTCGTCGAAGGAACAAGAAACAAACAAACAGATCTCTATCCAAACGATGATTAGAGTCGTGAAGTGATATTAGAGATTGGAGATCGATGGTAGAGCTGTAAGGAATACTTCAGTAGTGCGAGAACTGACCGTAGCCACTGGAGTCAATGTGGCTCTGCGCCTCTTATCGTATGCTTCTTGAATGGGCCTACTTATCAGAAAGTGACTCTAGCTCAGTGATGCTCACACCAAGGTGATGTAAGTGCTCGTAAATGGCATAGAGCAGGTCACTGACTGTAATGCAGAACTCTCTATTTGAGTTCGAAGGGGAACAGCGTTCGAAGGGATTGTGATGGGCAGGAGTGGACTCACTGACAATCTTTGGTACAGCTCTGTCCCAGTTTGCCGCGCATGACGCCTGGTGGTGGTAATTCACGGAGAATCATACTAAGCATTAGTCTCAGATCGTGCCATTTAGAAAGATACACGTTCCTGCGGTGAGGTGTAATAGAAAGCAGTGAACGGAATATCTTCGAGCATAGTAGATTCCTGAAACGAAGAGAGAGGGCGACTTCCAAAGAATAAACAGAACTGTCACAAGTATTAACGTAGGATGTCCAGCATGCTTCCTTGTGGGTTTTATCATAAGACTCTGCTACCAGCCACAGAGCAGTCTGCAAAGAGTGATGATAGCTTGTCCCTGATGTTGCATTGCCTGTTATGGCATCAATTGAGCTAGTTGATCAGTTTCTCCGACAGCCACTCATGGCAATCCATCGCCAGGTAGCTTACGACGACGATTTGTTTGGTGATAATCACCACACAAGTTATAAATGCAAGGAAAAACTGCCCACAATACCCGATTTGCGATTTGAGTACAGCTATTTGCGGGGTGTTAGGCAATATGTCCATGTTGAACGGATGTACTCCATATCAACTCAGCAGCACCGCCGTATGAGTACAAAGGAGCTTCTCAATGACCATGGAAATGTTGGATTGCCAGACATGACATCGCAAGGCGGTTACCAGCGCACATTTGTCCAGAGTACGAGTCAAAGTCCAAAGGAGGTTATACATGTGCAATGGAAAGAGGCTATTTGGGCAACAACGCGGGATCAGGTCATAAGTCCATTTCTTCAAGGTGCTTTCTGGTCTGTGGTGGCATGACAAAATATGCCTTCTTCCAGAGTGCTGATCAATCGGCAGGGCAATCCTTGTTTATATTTGCAGCCCGTTTTCGGCGAGTTTAGGCTCAAAATTAAGACATCTCGTGCCTGCCAGACCACCTCCAAAAGAAGGTCATGCTGTTGGTTGGCTTCGTAAATGGGTGAAGAGCCTGGGTTTGACCTTGAAATGGGCGGAGGAGTCAAAGAGATAGAGGACTAGGATGTTCAGAGGTGTTGTACTAATTACTTGTGCCACTGGTACCCAAATGACATCCTGTCTAATATGTTGGAAAACCAGGTGACCAATGAACGAGCTCTATTCTCCTACAATAAAAGCTGTAAGGCTATTGTAATCTGATGAAAAGGATAGATCACAGTCCATCATTTGTAGAAAATTCAATGCACTTTGACCTCCAACCATTCATTTACCCACATGTACCGCGAAAACAACACATAGAACCAGCGAAACCAGACGAGCTGACTCTCATGCATTCGCATCGCATGCAATGTGCGTAGGTATTCTGGAACACCAGAAACAAATACCGGAACACCTCCAGTGTTTATTCGAGGATCATGTTTCGTCAAGGGTAATGCAGTGTTTTGAGCAATCTCCTTCCCGGTCAAATTTATCAAGGGACTTAGCATGCGAGCTAATAGCAGGTCCAATCTAGTCAGGAATGGCGAGATAAGTGACGTGTATTTTGCGAACATGGGAATGGTCACTAGGGCGTAAAGACGAGGCGTTGGGTGTCCTTTGGCATGTAGTGTTTGGATGAGGTATGTGACACCATGCGGAAGAGACTTATGATTTGGGTGAGAGGATATGCCCTCATAGTCAAATGTTAGAATCTGTTTTGAGGGGTAGAATTGCGTGGAAGTGTCAAGGAGCGGTTTAGAACGAGGACCCACTGTATCGATACTACTATCGACAACATAGCTATATATAGTTTTATTGATGATTTTCGGGTCCCAAGCGACAGTGATGTTATCCTGTAAGTCCCTGTCTAATCGTAAATCTCTGATTCAATATGGGAGGTTAAACCTACGGATGATCGACAATCCAACGACGACCAGCTGGTACACCAAGCACCTCGTAGCTTGCATGAAATTCCATTTCTCTTGTCATTCCAAGACCATCAGCATTACCGACTGATAAACACAGAGAAAAAATCTCAATGTTGTCTTGAGTATTTAATCCGAGAAGAGTGGGCGCAAAAAACATGCACTCGTCGTCTGGATGTGCAGTAAGAACGAGAAGCCGAGAATGTCCATCACTTTTTACAAGATTTCCAGTGTCAAATGGCTGGTAGATAAAAGCTGTGAGGAGGGAGAGAGTGAGAATGGTGATTGTGGACCTTGACATAAGAGTCGCGTGTCGCCCCGTTACCAAATACATGACAGTTTTAAGAAGTGAAGCAGGGGGCCGGAAGAACGAAAATTTATCCACTAAAATTGATTGCAATGTTGAAGAACTGTTCTTAGGTCTCTGTGCTTCAGTGCTATTTGGTAGCCCTGACCTTCTCGGGAGTATTTTGACTGTGACATCTTGGAATGCCGAAATTTATTATCGGTTCCAAATTAATTTGTCACATCAATTTAAGTCACGTCAACTAGCTTGCCTTTTGGCATCATGCATTTCTCTGGTTCTGGCACACAAGACTCGCCTATTGCAATAGATGACAATTCTGAGGACGAAATATTCACATACAGCTATCGAACTTATTCCTTTACACCACCCAATGATCTCCTATTATCTCCTCGTCCAGGAACTTTTCTCTCGACCATATCTCGACCGCGTCCTACCATGCCTATGCGGAACGTTCAGCAAGTGAAAAAAGGTGCACTTATATTGAAAAATACCCTCAAACTTGGCTTACTGTACATTATAATCCAGAGTTGGGTTCTCGAAAGTCTCGTAAACGCAAGAGGGCTGTTACTGCCACTCAAAGTCTTCTCACTGTTTCACCTACGCGTGCTCAGCGAAGCACTGGGAATTCTGTCCTGCTTCAATTAAAACAAAAACAAACGGCTGATGACACGCCTCAGAAAGAGGCTAGAAAACAGAAAAAGCTTCGTGTTGAACGCGAGAGAGCGGCTAATCAAGACGATGTTCAAGTGCAACAGATATCTCTTCAAGGTGGAAATTCACCGCCATCCAAACGATCCAAAAACAACAGGAGTACAACCCAAAAATCTCAAACAGATCATGTGTCTATTTCTAGCCCTCTGTTGACTTCATTGGAAGCGAAAAATACCTTTCCTTCAGCCTCCACTTTGGATGTCTCTCAACATCAGCCTCAACCTTGTCATACTCACGTAATACACCCTCCAATGCCACAGTATTCTAGACACCATATTCCTTCCTTCACTCCGCAACCCGTTCCCCCAACTTCCCTGAAGAATCTATCGCTTATGTTGACTAACATGCAGACTCCGGCCCAGCATGATTTACAATTTGATCCTTTTCTTCCATGGTTGTATATGTTGCCAGGAGCTTTCCCTACACCCATACCAATGGCTCCCATGTGTATTACCCCTATGTCTTTATCAGTTCCCTCTACGGATCAACCAGCAGTACATCCGAATCCAGGATCGTGCAAGACACTATCAAAACCGAAATTGAAGGCTCCAAAGATCAACCTCAAACCTCAAACCTCCCAGCTACTTCCGAATCAGCCTGTTCTCGAAAAACCCTTTACTATCCGAGTATTCCCCCGAGGCACAGAGGCCTGGGCACAATCAGTGTCGTATCTTCCTATCGGAAAGCCGGATCTACACTTCAAACATGGCATTTTCCCTATCATTCCTTCCATCATGCTTTCGTCGGATTTTTCCAAGTCAGCATCAAGCTCCACTATGTGTCAGAATTCTTTTAAGCCCGATATCCTTTCCACACTTGTCCTTGAAAATATACCGCAAGCGTCATGTAATGTTTCATGGGTGAAGAAGTGGTGCTTAAGTGCATCAGATATTCAGCCAAGACACATTCTTGTGGCAGCAAGGAGAGCTCTTATCGAGTTCCAGAATCCTGATGACGCTGTCAAAGCTTGGGCCAGTCGTAAATCTGAGGTTAGCAACCTGTTGTCTTTGCTGGTATATTGGTACAGGCCGGATTTGGAACAGGAAAGGAGTTTACTAGACCTTTGGCGTCGTTCAAAGAAGTCGTTATTGGAGGTTATTAGTACAGCGGTCGTAAAGGATAGGAATATTGTACTCAGAGCGATAGAAGAGGCGCTCGAAGCTGTTTCCGCCAAGCTCAAGTCTCAAGAGAGAGGAGATGCGGATAAGGACGAAGACACCATTATATTTAACGGAGTGGATGTTAACAATGTCAAGCAGAATTGGTCGGCTCCCGATGTGAAGGGTGAATTCAGGAACTTGGCGGGGCGTCTGGCTTTTTGGGAGAAATATGACATGGCGAGAAAAGGTGGGATGACTGGAGGCCAATTGCTCATATGGGAACAGCAAGAAACGGCGAGAGTTGATAGGGTAAGATCAATTGCGTATGCGAGGCAGAAGGGAGGAAATGTTCCCCAAACGCGAAAGAGAATGTTAGACGAGAAAGTTGAAGGGGAACTAGAGGGAGATGTCCTGAGGAGAAAACGAGCACGCAAGGTAGCGGGCGAAGATATAATCGAACAGCTCCCTGCTTCTGCTGTGGTCGTATCTGCATCCACCATTCAAGCTCGTTTGGATCCTTGTATTCGAACAGCTACCTTGTCTACTCGACGGGATGCCTTGGAGATAAAGCCAGCTGTCCCTGTAATCTCTCGTAACACTGCCGGACCCATTGTCGGTGTAAGTCTTCTATCGTCTCCACCAGCAAAGTCCGAGGAGTTGTCACGGAATACTCACATCACAAGTTCAATGTCTTCAAGGGTCCATGGTGGGCCCATCAGAGTGCAGAGCCTCCCTTCTGCATCTATGACTTCATCAATGGTAAGTGGGCTCCGTGATGTTGGTTTATCTCGGATTATGCCTTCCCCTGCGCCATCCGCAAATATTGCCTCTCTACCTATATCACCACTTTCCTCAACAGCTCTACCCACTCGCAAAGATGGCAAGCAACGGTTCCAGGAGGATTTTATTACCGAGTCGATCCCCGCTCAAGTGTCTCCTGCTCCTCGTTTTTCTTCGATCCTGACTGCCATTGAACAAGAGCAGGAGGAAGATATGGTTAAGACGGGTACTTCGGAGTCCTCCAGTGGCAGTGACGTAAAATTTGCCACAATGGCAGGGAAAGATCTGCGCATCGGACAAGCTTCTGAATCAACTGATATCATGGAAAATTTACGAGTTGTTCAAGAGTCCACACCGTGCGACAAAAGATCTCAGAACCGCTCTTCTTCAGTCTTGGGTGCCCTCAATGCCTCTTTCGAAGAACCTACCTCCACTATCTACACCAACCTTAAACCTCACACCGAGCCAAATCTAACCCTTCTTCAGTCTTCTGAGCCTGTCATACCTGAAGTGAACCCCCTTCAAAGATTAAACGATAAAAGTGACTTGTCAGATAAGATCTCACCTGTCTCTGAACAAATGGCGAATATCATATTGTCGACCTCAGTAATGGAAGCTGTCATGCTACCCAAAATCGCAACAACGCAAGAATCACAGCTGCAACAAGCTCCAGTCAGAACGGCGCCAGTAACATCTTTAATACCATTGAAAAGTCCAATTCAAGTGCAAACAATGTCGTCCGATGTTTTGGCTGAACTCACAAGGATGCTAACTAAGTCAAAGGAAGAGAGACAAGCATTCCTCGACAGAGAATTTGATGCAACTAAGAACCTGATTGATAAGCTCGTGGCGACGACGTGTAAAGAGCAGAGAAAGAGGATCACCAGCCTATGGAAAGAGAAGATTCGGTACGCTCCGTTCTTGATCAGATTGACTTTATTTGGTTGCTGAAGTTTTTTTTCATTCTTTCTCTGTTGACGTCTTACATCTTGGCCCAATCCTGTGGATGCCGGCCAGAGTGATCGATGAGATCACCAAGAGTGTTAGAAACGACGGAAAAGTATGGTATTCGCACGAAACTAGTACTTGGATCCGGTTGCGATGGCCTGACACTCCGGAGGGTGCAGGGATTGTGGTGGTTAGTGATGAGAAGGAGTAATTAATCTAATCAAATTTGATCAGCTCATACTGTAATCGAGCAATCTTTATCTATAAGTCAATATATGTTATTTGTCTGTCTTCCTTCCAAAATTCCTTTCATCAGCTTCACATATGTCTGTCAAAGAGTGACAAAGAATGATGTGTCAATAATGTGTCAGATGAACACATTTGATTATGTAATATATATATAGAAAATTTCCTTTCTTTTCTTTGACCTTGCATCTGCCTACCATGTCACACGCTTCTTTAACTCACACCACCATCACAGTATGGTAGCGCCCAAGTTTAGTGTAGCGAATCCGAGTTTTAAGAACACCCCCACAAACCCATACATGAATGTACCCAACCCAGAGAGGCCACCCGACACTGCTGTCAACATACAGCGAGGGCGACTACCCACTCGAAATAACACAATAAACCCACGAAGTCCTTCATTCTCACCCATGGACTCTTCGCCTCCTTCGGAAATGGACTATGCTGAAAGAATCAACATAGAAAACAATAAGATGGACATCGAAATATTGAACCAGGATATGGAGGGCCTTTACTCCTTGTCTCCTAGCCTGAACACGCTGCAAACACCCCCCCAAAATGAGGAGGCGTCCAAATCAGTCACGGTCCCTGTCACACCTACAGCCATTCCTTA
>Ga0153957_100063_pt1 | contig 76827 bp, 75 predicted proteins | sample TSFL041MetaG_FD_104745 | JGI IMG/M metagenome (GOLD analysis project Ga0153957, IMG submission 104745) | Attine ant fungus gardens microbial communities from Florida, USA - TSFL041 MetaG | ecosystem: Host-associated > Fungi > Mycelium > Unclassified | place: USA: Florida, Wekiwa Springs... | reverse complement strand
TTTCGGAGAACCTACCCTGGTCACCACTCTTTGTAGTGATATTTGCTAGTCCCCATGAACACCAGGAAGCATTGAAGGAGCAAGTTCACTCGGCACGTAGTAGCCGTTGGTGATCTGCATGGGGATCTGCCCAATGCCATGCAGGTCTTGCAGTTTTCTGGCGTAATAGACGACCGCAGTGACCGGAGTGGAAATGTAGATTTCTTCGTCCAAATGAGGGATTATTGACAGGTATACTGCCCTATGAGATAATTAGCCCAGTGGGTTGAACTCATTTCTCTACACTCAGAGATGACACCATTGCATTTTTACATTGATAGAACAGCCATCTCGCTGTGCTTCTATTCATCATGTGTTTTTCCTGCGATTCAGTTATGCAGGAGGCGTAATTATGAAATTTCACGCATAAAGCTAAATTTATACTGTTATACGAAAGATTCGGGAATTGCCAGACCCTCTTATACCCTGTTCTTCTTCTTCGTGCTCAAAATACGCACGGGCCGTCAGCACCAACATTTATTCTACAACGTATTGAGCGCTACACTCAAATTAAATCAGAATTATCTCTTGATGATCAAGTGTTTCTTTCACTTTCTTGTCCTTAGATAGAGACAGTTGAGACGAGTTTTTGCTCTATCTTAACTCAAGACAACGATGACGTCAAGTCAAAATATGGCATTCTCACTCTTGAGTACCCCATCGAACCCGGTTTCGTCACCAACAGGGATGATATGGATGGGATCACCTGCTATACGATGAGTGCGGCGGGTTCGCTATCTGATGTAGAGTGCATTTGCAGAATCAGTAATCGCCCCCCCCCTCCCCTCTTTGTTATTCATATTCCATGTCATTGATACTGCAATGCTTGTATTCTAGTTGAGAATTAGGACATGGGCCATTCTTCGAATGCACCTTGACTAAACCGGAAGAAACTAATATTACCATGATCTACTGCAGCAACGACGATCGTCTTTTTCCCTTGTTTCAGAGCGGCGAATGGGTGGGGTTTTCGTTGGGGCGGTGGTTCGGAGGCTGATGAACCAAAGATGGTAGGGAAGAGGCGTTGGAAAAGGGTCAGTCTAGGCTGCGGCGTCGAGGTTGTCGCAGTGCTTGCATTTGAGGAAGGCTGGGCTGTGGAAGCTTTGATTGATTTTCCGTCATAGGCTTTGCGTTTTGGACGGGGAAGAGGTGGAGGGAGTTCGGGAAGAGTATCGAAGAGAGTGGAGAGTTCATGCAGAGTGGGGATGGGCGTTGTACGAGCGCTTTTGGATACAGTGATTAGCTTAGATTTTTGGTTCTGTACTGGAGGTTATACTTCACAACAACTACCTGGAAATCAGGCAAGGGAGGCGCTGTTTTCTTGAAGGGCGTCGACGGTTTGAAGACGTTATAGAAAACTTTGTAAGGTGAGTGCGGTGCAGTGCATGAGTGGTATAGAGGGACACTATGTCCAGAACGAAGGAATCGAAGATGTCGATACACCCACGCTGATGAAAGGAGGCGATGGCGGTGAGTATGTCACTAGGCGCGAATGTCGGTAGAAACAAACCATGATTGACGTGTGTCCACTTGCTTAAACGAAGGGGTTTCCACCAATTGAAATTGGGTGTAAATACCTGGAGAAATTTCGAATACAAAAATATGAATGGTGATAGGAGACGCATGAGGAGTGGTGGCTTTGGCATTCTTTTTGTGAGATCAAACGGAGGAGGCAACGGGTAATGTTCATTCGGAGCTTCGTTCCGAGTCACAGCGTATCCAAGTCGCCGAAGATAAGCATAGACCTTGAAAAAATGAGGAGAATTTGTCTCGGGGGTTAGGAAACCTACCTGAAATTTCTCCAGAGTCAAGTTTTCCTTCCCAATCATCTCAGCATATGCTTGTTGTACACTCATGGGGACACCAGCAATTCCTTCGAACCCCTGGAGGTGAGGAGTATGTACATCAGATTCGTTCCAACAGAAAAGAGCTCCTCGCTCTATCAGATAAATGGCCTCTTCTGGTAGAAGCTCCAGTCTTTTCTTGACCTTTTCCAAACCGTTCTCATCGAGAGCTGATCGAACTGCAGAGTGTCCCATCGAATTGAAATGGATCCCCCGAGGTACAGTAACTTGTACCCGTCCAAGATTTGGGTGCCAAATCCCATAGCTTATTCCCTTGCTGGTATGGCCTAATCAGTACACAAGGCATACCATGAGGGAAGAGTTAGCTGTTGCCTTGAAATAGTACGAGTTGTCCGCAAGGTATCCAACATAGCTGCCCTTGACCGTTCAAGCACATGGACTTGGAGATTTGTACCTCCATGAGCTCTAGGTTCAAACTCTTTTTCGCCACGTTTTGGTATGACCGGGCGTGCTGCGGCAGGCCTGCAAGCGAGATTCAGCATTCCAAGGAGATAAGCAAAAAGATGGTTTTTTTTTTTACAAGAGCATTGTCCAATCCAGATTTCCCTCTTCATCGTCAGATAGATGGTCGTCGTCCTCGAGCTGCAGTTCTGTAGGCTTCTGTGCCAACGAGCCAGGCAGCTCGAGGGAATCGTCCATGGAATTAAAAAAAGACACGTGGTCTCGTGACGAGACACGGTCATTTAAGTGTCCCTCATGGTCTACCTTCGTCTCAATGAGAAAGAGCCCAATCCCAATCCATTTATTAACCTGATAACATCTCTTCCAATGTCAGAGGCTCGGGACACTGAGGGAGCTCGACAGCTTTTGCGAGCATTAGCAGCCCAAGTCCGGCCCGTGATGAAAGCACATGGTTTCACAATCAATAGCTTCGAAGAGGTATGATCCACTGCATCTATGAGGTCTTTCGACTGAAAAAATACAAGTATGAATACAACTCTGTGTTCTCAGGCCGCAATTGGAACAACGGCGAGACAATTGGTTCGTTGCATCGCCTGCGTTTTGCCGCCAACAATCTGATTTTATGGGGGGTAGAAATAGTATTACGACGCTCAAATGGGTCATATTGTCCAACTTCCTGGTTGATGAGCACATTTTGTCACGAGGTTGGTTTATCGGTCCCCTCTGAATAGCGTTGCATTTGACAATCATATCTCTGGCTGCAGCTTGCTCATATCAAGGTAATATCTATTGCTCGTTCGGGTATGACTGGTGGTTGATTTCCATTAGCATATGAACCATGGTCCTGCATTCCAGGCGTTATGGGCACGCCTTCGTAGAGAGGTTCGGCAACTTCAAGATAGAGGGTACTATGGAGATGGTCCTGTCAGTTCATGAAGATTAGAGGCCTTCACACTCATCCTTCCTACAGGCTACTGGTCATCTGGTACTCGCTTGGCTGATTCCGTACGTATCTCTGGAGATGGGATAGAGACGGGTGACTTCCCAGAGTATATGGTGCGTGGCTATTTACCTCATCCCATCGGGACTTGTGCGATTCCCTAGTAGTGTGGTGGGGCGCAAATGCGCTCTAGACCAGCACGCCGACGGAGGCGGCAAGCTCAGGATATCACACCGTCTCTTCACACTGGTAGACAGACCGCCAAGCGGCGGAAAGCAGGCGGACGGGTAACTTCCAAGTTTGCATTTGTCGGAGATGGTAACTCTCTGGCCAGTGACACTCAAAGTTTCAAGGGGAAGAGGGCTGCAAGGTATCAGTCGACGTCCTTGTCCTTGAACGTTTGGACTCAACGCCTGTCAGCAAACGCGCACGAGAAGAGCGTGCATTAGCCGCTGAAAGGCGTTTGAACACTTCAAGTTCGATTGGAGGTAGAACTGGTAAATATTGACTCAATTATTGACAGTGATAGTGATTTGTCTCTTGCAGGCGCTCCATCATCTGACCAAAAGCCTGATGATGATGAAGACGCGGGATCAGACAGTGATTTTGAAATTGTTCAAGAGACAGACGCTGAGCGGCGACAAGCTCTGGAAGGATCTAAAGAGGCCGATGTCGAAGATGATTGTTATTTGGGAAAAGGTTTATGCTGGAAAGATTTTGAGGATGAGTTCAACTTTTCAGTTTCCCATTCAGCAAGTTCCCGGATTGGGTTGCAACACTCTGACATTCTTGATTTGACGGAAAACTCTGATGTATCGAATGGCGAGACTTGTAACCTGCCTGTCTACTCGAGATCGACCGGTCAATCACAAGGCAAGAAAAAGCAAAGTGATCGGTCTATCGACCGACAAGTATTCCAAATTTTTTCCACAGACGAAAGAAAAAAGCAGGCAGGGTCGGGTCTGATTCAAAACAAGCCCCATCCTCGGAAAAAGGAAGCTTTGGGTCTTGATGATGATCACCGCACGCTTCCGAAGACTGTACATGAGCAATTGCAAAGCACCGGAAACAGCAATATCGGTCCCATCGGTGAATGGAACTGCTTGGTCTGTACCCTGTAGGTACTATTGTCTATCAAATAACATCGTGATGATTGAGATATTTCTCGCAGCACAAATCGTCCAGAACATTTAGCTTGTGGAGCTTGTGCTACTCCCCGGGGCGAAAGTATATATCATAAAGGTTTGTAAATACAATGTACATTGGTGTAATATTACTATTTTATCTCCAACATCTGATAGTTGGGTCAGTCCATGACCATCGAAATCTAGATCTACGTACAAGATTTCATACTCCTGATACACCAACTCCTGGCCTCCGAAGGACACATTGGCTCCTTTCCTATTTAAAAGAGAGATTAGGATTGACAGTGACACTCGAGAAATGAGACAACATACAGATGCTCGCCGGTCTTACCAGGAACACGGAGTCCATCGACATTAGCAAGTGCGTGGTACAGCTTTCCTCCATTCTCTTCATATCCACCCTCAACTGGCCGCCTTGCATAAGGAATTTGCCCATACGATGTATGAACCCATTCCATCTGCTCTGGAACAAAGGGGAGCAAATCATATCGCCCGTCATGAGCGAACTCTGCTCCACCATAGGGCACTAATGCATGGGAGTGGAGGTGAGGACCGATCTTACAAGGGTGTACCGAAGTGTCGAACAAAGCAGATCCAATGAATATGGGAGAGTTGTCGACATCGTAGGCAACAGGCGGTCCTGTCTGATCAGGACGTGCGAAATCAGAGTCAGTACGTAAAGGAACCCGAAACCCAGAGGGAGGTGGATCATTGTTGAATTGAATGGCAGAAAATTGGGGTTTGGTGGTGTTGTCTATTTGAGGGGGTGGGACGTAGGGAGGAGGACTATTAGGGAACATGGGTGTAGTGGATAACAAATAGATACACACGGTGCAGACACGGTGCAGTAGATAAACTAGGTATTAAACTAGTCTGGATTTCTTTTTTGCTCTGCCTCTCGGTGAAAAAGGTCGATAAATTAATTGCACATAGGTGAAAGGCGGATTGGGGGGGCATAATCTTGGGGCATTCCAATACTGGAGGCTCATTGCCTTTCCTACATCGCCTTTCTTACGCTTTTTCAAGTGGGCACCCTTGCTTTTCCTGATTGGGTTCAATTAGGCAACTGCAGTTGTCAGGGTCCGGTAAGATGTCAATCTGAGGTCCTGGAGAAAATGGTGGATGCTTGACTTTCCATGGAGGAGAATTTCAGGGGTTGTGAAGAGGGTGGGGATATAGACGTGATATCCACACATGCGCGGTTGGTGGATGGCTGAGAGCTGGGAGAAGGACTACAGTGAAGAATCAATTAGTCGGTACTTGACAGGCTTGGCATCCCAATTCGAGCGGCGACCTGTTCTAGATATCCACCGTGTCAATGTCAATATCTTCTCCAATTCTGATGGATGAGCTTCATCTCCATCGGTTTTAGCGTACCCACCAGGATGTTCAGTAGATTGTGTATTGTAAGAGCCGACCCTAGTGCTCGACGATGATGGAGTGGTATCGGACGCTGTGCCCTCGTTTAATAGCCTATGCCGGCCCCAGCCAAATTCGGCAATCCAAATTGTAGATTAGAGTCATGACATGTGTATGAGAACCATGATGGCCGGGCAAATGGTGTAGTTGGTTATCACGCTCGCTTAGCACTAATGCGTATGCGAGAGGTGTTGGGTTCAATTCCCAATTTGTCCAATTGTTTCTTTTTCTTGAGGACTACCGTCTAAACTTTTTATTTGTACAATAGCCAATCGAGTTTACAAGGTCCGAATAGTAAATTATACCTGAAAAAGGTTCCCATATCATCTGAAAGAGAGAGTACACATCAGGATGGTCTCTTCATTGGATGCTTCGTCGCCTAAACCCAGACATGACATTATAATTTCTAAGTTACTGTGCTGATCCCTGTGCTCTTTGCCTGAGTCTCAACACTTCAGATCAGACCTAATTTCGATCACAAGTTCCAGACTTCAATACCTGATTGTTAGAGCTAGACCGCTATCAAACCCATCCGCTCGACCAAGAGAGACACGCCTGACATCTGATCCTGCATACTGCATCTTTTCCTCTAACAGCAGCATGTGATATCGAGCCCTCTATGTCATCGATGACCATCAAAAGCCCATATCTAATTAAACTAGGCATACAACTGTTTGCTACGAGTATTCTATATCCGCTAAAAAAAAAAACCAATTTATGTCTACTGACTCAAATTCGAGTTTTGCAATTCATCTTTTCGCATACCAAGGAACTGCTTCTTTGCTCCAAGATTTTCCGCCAACTCCTTCACACCCGACCACCAAGCTTCCCTCCCTCTTCGATTCTGCATATCCGCGTGGTCGCGCATCACTCGGACAGGTACCCACTCGACAGAACTCGACCGAATCGTGATGACCGAAGCGGTTTCAGGACTTGCACTTCTCCTCTGACCCTGTCGAAGAAGTGCCTGATGGTGGGTTTCTAAAAACACCATACATTTGAGCGAAAGTCGAACAGCACGCGCACGATCCATTGGTGAGGGTACACCTCCTTGTAAAGTGTGTCCTAAAGACGCTGAACGGGCATCAAAGAGATCACCACCCTCTTCTTCGAACATTTTTGTGAGAACAGAAGTGCTATAAATGTTCGATGACGCTTCATTCCTACGTATCGATCAGCTACCAAGATAACATCAAACTGTTAAACGCGTACCGGATGATGATTCGACCTTCACGGTTACCTTTAACGTCATATGTATAACGAGTCCTCAAGAATCTTACATCGCGACGCAGCATATCGAGAGTGATGGGATCTTCTGGAGTGTATACAAGAGTTGCCCCGGTCTATTGACTGCATCAATCAAGTATTGGACGATGGAATATCTGATGCTTACGGCTAAAGCACCCATTGTTGCGATATAACCACATCTTCCACCTTGAGTTTCAATCACAAACACACGATCACGACTGGCACTGGCGCTCTGCTTGATAGCATCACAAGCGCTCACCAGTGCATTCAAGCTAGTATCACTTCCGAGACTGTACTCAGTCATGGGTACATTATTGGAAATCGTCGCAGGTAGGTGGACCATAGGAATATGGAAAGCAGGATAATGCATACGACCTTCCTCGAGCTGCAATAGAGCATGGAAGCCTTCAAATCCTCCAATGATTATGACACTATCGATCCTGTACTTTTGGAACTGGGAAGCGACTGCACCGATGTCGATTGAGGGTAAGAACCGGTTCGTCCCAAGCTCAGAACCTCCACGGGCACTCCAAGCGTCAACACCCAACCAGGAGAGTTCGTCAACAAGATCATCCAAGAGGCCACGGAATCCGTTGTGCACAGCAACTGGTGTGTGACCTTGTTGGATACAATAACGAGCAAGGGCGCGTGTAGCTGCGTTCATACCACCAGCAGGAGCACCCATGCTAGGATTGGATGAGATTTTGCTCAGGGTGGTTTCATCCTTGACTTACTGAATAATGGCAACGCGCATTCTCTGTAATATGTTCAGTACTTGATCTTAATACGAGTGGAAAAGCTCACGAGTTCTGGAGGAACTTGAGTGTGCTCATCGAACAATGAGGCGACGGAGGTAAAAGCCTCGAAATATTCAACAAACTCAGATCCACGAGCAGCAAGAGCCCTTTCAAAATCTTTTGCTTTGACAGCTCGTGCTACATCCCTTGTCTTATCAAAGGTAAGTATCAAACTGAAGGGAACGAAAAGTAAAAGTGAACCTTTTCAACGGCCTCCATGAGCGGTACACGGATGATTTTGTTCTCTTGAATACCGATCATATAGGAAGGAGTTCCAGGTGTTGACTCGAGGATTGCTTCCACAGCTTCGACACCTTGAAGAGTCGGCTGTTGATGCGGTGAACGAAATATACCTATGACAGAATTCATGACTCACGAGAATACGATCCATGGCGCAAGGGGGACCACCACGTTGGGTATGACCAAGGGTTGTGACTCGTGTATCCAATCCCAATCGATCAGTCAGGACATCTTTGATGTACTCAGCCCGTATGGGCTTCAAATCCGCATCATGAGCTCCTTCAGCTACAATGACGATGGTCTTGCGCTTTCCTATTGAGCGGTGCTGGTGAACACGTCAGCCATGAAAAAACCTACTGAAACAAGATGGTGACCTTCTGAATCTCGGAACAGAGCTCATCCTCCCATGAGTCGCCCTTGGGAGGTCGCTCCGGAATAAAAATAAAATCGGCACCACCACTGTTTTGTTATGAACCCAGTATATTGAAACAAAATCTAAGACCTACGCGACACCTGCTAGAACAGCAAGCCAACCACAGTCTCGACCCATGACCTCGACGACAAAAGCACGAGAATGGCTGTATGCAGTAGAGTTGATGTTGTCAATGGCCTCACAAATGCGCTGCAACGCAGTTGGTGCACCAATGGTAAGGTCGGTCAATGACATGTCATTGTCGATTGAGCCGACCAAACCACAGATGCGTAGATGGGAATGCTTTTGGATTTGTGCATCCGTAATGATACCTGGCAAAGGTGGAAATTATCAGAGCGATGAAGGCATGTACATCAGCGAGTTGACCTTGATTGTGAAGCTCCTGAATGAGGCTTGGCCACTCGGACCTAAAGACATCGGCACCTGTTAGGGAACCATCACCACCACACACAACAAGGGCGTCTATTCCTTCTTTGATGAGATTGTGGGCAGCTGCAAGACGACCCTCATGGGTTCTAAAAGTGGCTGAACGTGCGGTACCGATTAGAGTACCTCCCTGTTATGTCCCATTAGACCACTGATACTGACACCCCGGTCGACGAACCTGAGAATACCATCCTCTCACATCGTCCCAGCCAACTCGAACGATGTATCGGCCTTTGAGAGTACGACCACCCACAAATTCGCTCGTTCCATCCTTCAAAAGGTCTCCATCACCAAATCTGAGATTATGAATGAGATTTCTATCGGGCTCGCGCCCGCGGAGAGGATTTGTCTGAGCCTCTTGTGTGACTTTCGCAACATCGGAGAGAACCGCGGCTTGTGCGGCTACATTCACAAGTGCAGCTTGTTCTTCTGCTGCCTGTGTGTTTCCCCGTACAAGCCCTTCATAGCCTTCACGAACAACCCACATTTCACAATCTCTATGATCAAATAAGTATCTGAATCGAAATGTGTCAAATTCCTGACTTGAGGATGCCAGATCGCACGACGGAACGCACGACGGCGTTCATGCCTGCGCTGTCTCCACCCGAGGTAAGGATGGCAATTTTCATAGTGAGAGTGAGTTGTGGTGGCGCCGGAGATGGTTACAAAAACAGCACTTGGATGTGGAAGAGGTGAAACAACGAGTATATGGTGACAACATACGACATATTGCATTGAGTGATCACTGAGTGACCCTCGCATCAAGTTATTTAAGTATCAGTAAGAATTCTGTGCTTCGTGCTCCAACTGGCAGGCATCATACATAATGAGCTAATGGCATGGAGTGTGTTGTTGAAGCTTCTGAACTAGCCATACATATCTTGTCGACGTCAGAAAGCACCCCAGATTAGGCATTGGATTGTGTCATGGCTCGGCAACTATTCCAACAAGCATAACCTCCAGGAAAACGGTGTGCGGGCAATATTGCAGAGGTGACTCTACCTCGGCAGGTTCTCCATCGGCATCGGAGCACGGGTAATACGAGAACATGGATGGAGTTACAACAAACAAGGCGAAATTTAATCCGAGTAGAACCCACATCTTTCCTTCATCTCCCATTGACCCATGATGCTGTTTGGGGATCTTGAATCCTGCAAGCTCCCCGTCGACGACAGCCACAAGAATTCTTTGCATGGATCTTGTCAAAGTGGGCCCATGAGCCGACTGCCGGCTGAGTTGCTCGCCCAAGTTTTTGGCTACTGTCTTTCTGACGAAACATTCCCCGTACCTGCGTCATCACAGGCACCTTTACTTGTGGCACATACATGTTCTCAATGGCGGACAGTAGCACTGTCGACTCCGTCGCTGTGGACCAGGCTCCATGTCGTCTACAAGGACCCAGTCCTCGACGTTCCCATGGCTTCAGACTGGCTCCAACGCTCAGGCTGTTTGTTACTTTCCATCTCTATATCCATCGACTTCAATGAGCGGCCAGCACAAGAAATTCTGGACGTCATCTGCCACCACTCCTCCCGCTGGAGATATATCCGACTCGAGTTCCGTGGTCTCTATTGTCCCCCCATGTATTCTTTATCTCGTGCGGAAAACAATGCACCTCTTCTGCATGCCTTTGAGTTTAGTGCTCGTGACATTAGCTCTACCAATATCACCCCAATAATCTCTCTCCTCAACTCCACACCTCAACTTCGCGAATTAACTTGGGTAGATGACCTGGCCGATACACGTCGACTAATGGAACTCCCCCTTCCACGCCTCACTCTCCTATCCATAACTATGCGTCAGGGAACCCTCGATTACCTCGAACTTCTGGATCGATGCTACAACCTCGAGCACATCCGTATCACTCGGCCTCGTCCAGGAGATACCCGATCTGTACGCCAGCCCCTCGTCCTCTCCAAATTGACTTCTCTCAACATCGCCTATGACCTGACCGCAATCCTTGATTTCCTGGTGCTACCTGCGTTGAAGCACGTCCGTATCCATGCTGAAGGACAAACACATCAGACTGCACGGCGGAACGCAGCAGCAGCCATAGGGCCATGGTTGCCGGTAAGCTTCCTGTCACTCATCAAGCGCTCGTCTTGCACCATCAAATCCTTATGGCTTGATGTTCCCATGTCCGAAACCTGCCTTGCAGAATGTCTTGAAATGTCATCTTCGTCCTTGACCAAATTGACCGTCAGTGGAGTCATCATCACTGATAAGTTACTTTCGAGCCTCAATTGCTCACCTGTATCATCTTCACCATCCACTTCCGATCCGCCTTCTCCTAGTTGCTGGCCTTTGTGCCCATCACTGAAAGAGATAAATTTAAATACCCGTATATCCTCCTCACCAGGTGCTCTTGTGCAGATGGCTCAATCACGTCTGATACCGGATCTAGCAGTGGAAGGCGGAGCGCTTTCTCTTTGTATCTGGGATGGCCATAAGGATCTACAGTCTCTCGTATCTCTACACGAGGAACATTGCTCACTGCCTGGTGTAAATAAGTTCAAGCTAGATGTGTTGACACCACCTCCGAGGACCGTATTTTCCAGTCATAATTGCACGGCTTGTCTATCAAGACCCCGCTCGAGAAGATACATCAGTGGAAAACAGCGGACATGTCAAAGTCGATAATTGCATACCATCCTATCGCACTTGCTTTTCATAGTGAAGGACTAGAAAATGAAATGAGAGCAATGGCAGTTATACCAATCTATGCTCGCAGGCTGTTGTTATTCTCAGTCTGACAACCTCGTATGCCCCTTTCATTTACGCCCGATTTACGCCCGATTTCGGATGCTGCCATCCAATTTCAACGGACATTTTTCTCTTTTTCGTGATTCTTCTAGTTTTCAAAGCTCCGTTTCTCTTTCAGGCAACTCAAGTACCAGTTATTCCCGTCATTACATCACCCCTTCATACCTTTCCTAGCTTCGGCAACTCATGTATCACACGTTTCGCCAAATGGGTGGTGCAGTCTATGGAACATTCTTTCTCAGGGATATTTGTTTACGGGATGTCCTTCATAACCTCTTTTCCTCAGTGTAGCATCCGTTACGTCCACCTATGATCTAGACTTTTTAAACCACTTCTTCACCAAAAAGAAGTTGATTTTGTAACCCAGACAAACAACATGCTTGATGTATTGGAGATAACAAAAATACAGGATGGAGTAATATAGATAGTACCTAATCTTCTTTCCCATCCCATTATGCATATACATCATGTAGACATGAGCTTACTCGGCCCACATACTATTGCACCTTGTGGTGCATACAAACCACTGATATAGACTTTTCCCGTAAGAGAATCTTTCAAGCCAGTGGCACTAGTCGAAAACCCAGTGCCATCACTCTGAAAGAGCGTCTCGACAGTATACCCTCTTGGTATCGCACCGAAAGGGACTTTCTCATTGGCAGAAAAAGGTGCTTGTGTGTCATAAGTCAAACCGGCACGCGCTTCAGACGTTTTGGTGATAGACACGACCCAACTTTGACCAACTGCTCCAGGCTTCTTGGCAGCAACCTGGGCGACAGACGGGAAATGCGGGTGTCCAGAAACAATGAGTTCCGAAGTATCATCATTATGTGATTCTGGCGCATAATATCGAATGTTATCAGGACAGAAAGGTATAGGTACGGCATCCTTGAAAGTGAGTTTGTTGGTGGTTTTGTCACGAAGGTAGAAAAGGACTCTATTAGTAGTCGTAGACGCAATGGCAAGTTCGCCACCGCCAGGAGAAAGCGAGACACCATTGGAAAAGGGAATAAAAGGGGCCTCTATGGTGTGTTCTTTGATGGTAGGAGAGGAAGGTGATGAGGAGGGAGGGTTCAATGTCACGTGTGCGACGAAACTAAATGGGAGGCCGAGGATAGTTTCAGTGAAGGGTACGAATTTGCCAAGGATAGGGAGACGGCGGGTGAAGAGGTGGTCATTAGATACGTAGAACGAGTCCGGAGAGGTGAGGGCAAGAGCATTGGGAGAAATAAACCATGGATGGCTGATGGTGCGAATGTGGGTTGCAATATTGAGATCAGCAGGGTTTAAAAGGAACTGTTCAATCACAGTGCGTGCACGTGCGTGATTCACCGCGTAGAGGTACGAACCATTTCCACCATAGGAGGGCCATATTTCAATACCAAGAGGATGAAAGTCATGTCCTTCTGGATAGTTCTTCAACTCGAGTTTGCGAAGATCTGGTTGTCTGGATTCCTTTGGAGTTTCTTCACTAGTCGTCGTCTTCGCTGTGCCCCTGATCTTCTCGATTATACTCGTAGCCTTGTCTTTTGCTGTGGTCGGAGACGAGGCCACATCAGAACTTGCGGAGCTTTCTGTGTGTTCGGTGTATAGCCAGAGAGTTGCACGAGGATTTGGGTCACGCATTGGACCCATGACGGTATTCCAGTTATGGCGATTGGGATCGCAGCCGAGTACCAGTCGGCGCTCTTTGAGTTCACCCGAGGCAGCATGGAGATCCCAAAACGCAGCATCCTCACATGAAGCGATTTCTGGTGTGGCTGCAGTGCCGATATCTCTGCAGTCAACATCGAAATCGCCTCCAGCGATGTAACCTTTGGGCAATGATGCCTTGTGGAGGATTGTGTTTCTGATGACTTCCCCATTTCGGTAAAATATTACACTCTGAGTATAATCATGAATATGAATATGATAGTACTAACGATTACAACGTACCAGTATAACCGCCAGAGTTGCAAATACCTGGGACAGGGTCATGTTGGTGTTTTTAGTTTGTGGTGCACTTTGAATTTGCTCGTAAATCTTCGTCAAATTGAAAGCTTCAGAAGGAAGGAAGGAGAGATAAGTATACTCAATTACCGATGCCTCGGGTTGAATGGAGGTGTGTGGAGACAACCAAAGCTGAACATGGGAAAATAGATTTGATCGAGTCGTTAGTTGTTCTGATAGCCGCAACCCAAAAAACGATTCATCATTTCACTTTGTACATTTCGCTGCATTTTGGACTGTCTTACGGAAAGCCACGGAAGAGTCCGAGAAACCTGTTCTTCCTTCTTATTATGCATCATCTCCTTATCAGCGCTGGACCTTCGGAAGTTTTAACATATTCAGAGTGGAGACTAGTCCATCTTAGGTGTCTCCAATAGATCCTTCCTTGCAAGTCCTTAATTCATGTATCAAAGTTACGTGGTAGTCAGCGCTGCAAAGCAAAGAATAGCCATGGGGCCCCGTGGATGGTCTTGTTCGGATTGTCCATCCTTCTCTTGTGTTCTTTTCACTCGTCTACATTTCTCCTCGCCTACTGCCCTGCCCTATATTGCGGCAGCTATCTCAATAGATACACCTCTCGCCACAGTTATCACCGTTGCTTTCGGCAAGTCTTCTGTCTACTAGGAACTGTGTTAGTTGCAGGACACTCCCCATCTACCTGGTTTCGTGAATATGGAAAGGGTTCCTTTTGCTGATACATTCGGTGTGCTCTGTTGGATTCTTGCTGGTTTGTCCAAGCCTTAGAGCAGCCCGTATTCATTAGGTGTGATGCTCATCGGTTCTTTCATCGCCATGGGCGTTTATGGGATCACCACACTACAAGTAAGTATGAATTAGAGGTCAAGAGTACTATGAACAAAGAATGCACCCCTCACTACCATATCCACACGCGGATCGATCTTGAATGTGTATCGCACCGGAGTATGTGCTGATATCTCTGCATCACAGACATACTTTTATTTTATATATTATCCTAAGGACGGAATTTCAATTAAATGGCTAGTGGGCGATTTTCTCTACTTTTTAAATTTCTAGAATGCTGAAATTTGACCTTGAGGTCGGAGCAACTTGGTGCGTCGTTCAAGTTCGACAGATCTGACTAAAACCAACAACGGTCATGTTCAGGGCTCTAGATACACTTCACATCATCTTCAGTCAGTGTCTTGGGAACGTTCTCTTTGATCCTAATTCTATTGGTTATTTAACCCAGTGTGCCATGCCGTCCATCACTACCTTGTGAGCTCGAAGCACTCAGTCATAGTTTCTTCAGTACAGATGATCGATAGGTACGGGGTTTCTCAGAGATTGCTGTTCTTGGAGACGGGGTATGGTGTGTCAATTTTGTCTTCTGATATTTTCGCATTTCATATTGATCTCCTAGGTCTCTATATGTGAGTAGATGATTTGGCCTTAGATTCTTGACTGAAGCATGCTTTTAGGCGTCGGTAGCCATTAATGTCAGTCCATTCAGCTGTGAAAGAATTTTCTAGCTCACCGTTTTGCAGCTGTTGGTGGCATTTATTTCGCAATTGCAAGTGGCATTTCTCCTTTTTACCATCGCGGCTTGATTCATGGAACTAGCTTCTTCACGGTACGAATATATAAGCGTTAGTGGTCACCCCTATGCAGGGAAAGAAGCTGATCGTTGGTTCTTAGTGAGTCCAAATTACAAGTGGTGGATAACTGGCTTCACTGTAAGCTTGTTCTTTGTCTCCTTGTCTTGAATGACTGTATTGGCCAAGGGATTCTTTGTACTTGCACATCTATGTAAGTGCCACAGACACCAAGATAGGTAACGATTTGACAGATGATACATGGGTCATTTCCTAGGTTTTGGATTGGGTGCACCTCGTTTCTCTCCACTTTCTTACACCATCTGACTATTCACGCTGCAGAAACTATCGTGTTATTGTACGTATGGACTTGGGTACGAAAAATAATCAATTAAGCCTCAACATAGCTTTATCAAGAGACAGTTTACACGACTTCGGGAAATTTCAGTGAGTTAAGGTCCTTTTGAGACATGGCTCACACTTACTTTGTGGGCGAAGTTCATCGCTGCATTGCCGTTCGGCATTACCGCTGTGCTCTCTGATATTATTATTGCGGCTGCTTTGTGTGTTCTGCTACAGAGCAATAAAAGCGATTTCAAAGATACAAATCATATCATAAACAAACTTATCATTTATGCTATCAATCGCTGTCTTCTAACAAGGTAAAGCTGGTAGGCATCCCAGGCAAACTTAGGACTCATAAATACATCCAGTGTTGTAGCTGTGGTTGAAGTCGTCCTGGTAGGCCCAAGAAATGCCAGATCCATATTTGACAACTCACAAGGATGACAGTTCAGTGTTATACCCAATCCATTTTATACTTTCGGCATTGATTTTGTGATCGGAAAATGTGAGTGCCTTGATCCTGCCCATTCAATTCCAGCACATAACATGATGAGGGCCAATCTTCAGTATACGCAAACTCGCTACTCGCCGCCCTCAATTCTAGAGCATCCATACGAACGACTTTGATCGAGTCTGATTTGAATGAGATGTCGACAAATTTTGTTGCGATTGCTGGGGAGACAGAGGATCCTGATATACATGTACAAAGCCGTGACTCTACAGGAGAATACCACATACAAAACGTCAATCTAGAGACAATAGAGGAGGGAAGACAACCAGGTGTGAGTGTTTACTCACTTCTACCTCTTTGTAAACTGTAATTGAAAGGACTGTTTCAGATGAGCTCGACGGGGCGAAAAACGGGGCGACCTTGGACACCGTAGATGCTGAACTGAGAATGAGTTATCGTTTATTGAAAAACTAGTTGGTTAAAGACTTTGTAATCATCATCTGTTGGATAATTATCGGTTTGTATGTAATTTGGTGAAACCTGCATTCTGTCAATGGTGAATACCTTCTGAACGCTGAACTGATGGAGGTGTTCGTCTAAAAAGTCGGAGTATGCACGTGCATTCTCTTCTCTTCCTTGTCGGTTTAACACGGAAAAATGGAGAAGGGTTGGAGTAAGAACAAATTCTTGGGATTGCCACTCACACTTCCGTCTCGTATCATTGGCGACAGGTTGCCATATCTATACCAAAACTCTAGAGATTAACGTCAAAGTCAGAAGCAGAGGCATCAATCGATCTCCTACGGTCGTGTGTATTGACTGGTTATGCACTCAGATGATGGGCTACAAAATCAAGAATGTTAATAGCCATTGGAACATCGAAAATTTACCCGATCTGATGGAATGGATGGTTTTCGTGGATCCTCTTTGTTCTGGCTGCAAGTAAAATACTGGATACGATCGTGTCAACGAAGCAGAAATTAACAGCAGGAGCTCAAGCGGATCAGGGTGAGTCGGGTCTACAGGGTCGGAATTTTTCTAAGCATTTATGAAAATCTCACCATGATCCTCACTACAATTCATTTTAAAGGATTTATTTGTAGACTGCCTTGGGTATGATTAATATATGAGTGGTTATCGGATACCCAATCACTCTCAATGAGATACAATCAGTACTCCCAGTACTCTTTACTTTGCAACCACCTCAGTACTGATCCTGCGACGCTTGAATTTGATCCACTACATGCCTAATTGAGACTCGTCTGTGTTCAGCATTGATGCAATTTTCGTCTACAGTGACATACTTGAAATTGCTGTTGGAGGATTCATCCTCGTCATCGTGAATATCGGAACTGTTAAATAACACTAGTCGATGTGTGTTCCCTATAGTGCATTGGTCCTCAAACAAGCGGCAAGAAAGTCCTGTATTTTGTCACTTTTCTGAGGCAGTAATTGCAGCTATGATGTTCGCGCTCAGTGACTGGACCGTGAAGCAGTTACTATTTATAGTATCATATAATTTTGGACTCCGGGTCGAACCCGGCCGGGGTTCGGCAGAGCCCGGAGCCAGACGCTCGACAAGGTATAGTTTGGTGGTGCAAATGATAGTCACGTTCCTTATCTTCGCTTCACCATGTCCACTACAATGGCAAGGGTTATTTTCGTTGCCGTCATCATTCTAAACGTTCTCCTCTGGTCGAATGGCCGCTTTGCCCAATCAGTCACCACCAAGTATCACGGAGAAGGTAGTCTAGTGCGGAGGATCTCTTATGAGCTCATGCATCCAGGAGAAGTAGGGCTGTCTCAGGACAATGTAAGCAGGCTACATTCCACTATGCAGTCCAACTTCAAAGGTGCGATTTTTAGTGCTATCCAAGCGGTGTGGAGCCTCAGGACCAGTGTTTACACGTCGAGGAATATTGCCCTCGCTCTGATACTTTCCTGTCCCTGGATTATCTACATTACTACTTCTGTGCAGACCACGTGCTTCGACCATTTCTATTCGCCGCTCTGGTTTCGTGGCTTTTCTTTCTGTTTTCAACTCTCGGCATAAGTGCATCTGATTTCTTCACTCCCAATCTTGCATCCATCGCTCAACTCTTGGGCCTTGACGAGAATGTTGCTGGAGTTACCTTTCTAGCTTTCGGAAATGGCTCTCCTGATCTTTTTTCCACCCTGTCGGCAATGCGTGCTGATATGGGAAGCTTGGCCATCGGAGAATTGCTTGGAGCGGCATCATTCATCGTGTCGTGTGTTGTCGGTTCTATGTGCATTATTAAACCATTTCGAGTCCACAGAGCTCCATTTCTCCGAGATGTTGGATTCTTCTTTATCGCCGTCTCATTGGTCCTTGTCATCCTTTACGATGGAGAGATACGGATGTTAGAAGCCGGTGTTCTTGTGGGGATGTACGTTCTTTACGCATCTGTCGTCGTGATTGGAAGTTGGTGGGAGAGGAGGCAGGAGCGGAGGCGTGAAAACGAGGAACTCGTACGAAATGAATACGGCGCAGATATGCCTGTTTTCCCTCCCTATTCAGATAATCGTAAGTTTGTTTTCCACATTCAGCCGACAGGCCTTTAAAAATAGTTGCAGCTTCTATTTCAAGCCCTGCAGAAGATGGTCTGCTGACTGTGGCGGCACCAGCACCCACAAGACGCAGAGCCACTTCCAACCTTCCACACATACAAACTTCCCGGCCTCGTTCTCGCTCCACATCTCCCAGTCATCGCATTTCCCAGCTCCCGCATTTTTCTTTGGTGGGCGCTCTCGAGTTTCGGGATGTCGTTGCATCGTTACAGAACCAAGCCACAGGAAATGCACTTGATGCCTTCGAGAGTCCTGTCACTCCCTATGCTGGAGGACACTACCATCATCATCCTATATCTACAGACTCTAATCGATCCTCATCGCACTCCTACTCGAGTTGGAGTGACGGAGGTCTTCAGAGGCCACCCAGCCCGTTCTCATTGAGCTTGCGAGAGGAAGGGCGTGGTCAAGCAAGAGACGGATATTTTCCCGAAGCTCATGGGGATGGCGATATCACTCCGGCAGTTGTGCCATCGATATACCGAACGCCTGCTTCTCCTTCAGATGCTGAGACTGAAGAAGAGCTTTTCATACCCCCTACGAAACGCCAGCATCTATGGGAAACAACCAAACAAATTCTGCATACCTTATTTCCAACCCTTCATCACTTTTGTAAACAAAGTGTTTTGGGGAAAATTGCTTCGTTGCTTGCGGCCCCTGCTGTCATGCTTTTAACGCTTACATTACCTGTAGTTGTGACACGATACGAAAGTTCACATCGGTCCATGGAGAAACCATTCTCTGATAGAGATGCACAACTTGTTGGTTTCGAGGAGGAAGGCGTGGAGAGAGCTCTTATAGCCGAAGAAGAAGTGGAGAAGGACATGCACGACTTGATATTCAATAAATGGCTTATGGCCGTGCAATGTGTTCTTGGTCCTTTATTTTGTGCTGGTGTATTGTGCAGTAAGTCTTCACTCATCATCTATGATGGAAGTTTGTTTTGATCGACTTTCTCAGAGGGAAGCGAATTCGAAGGATGGATCATGTTTGGCACCGCCGTCTCTGGGATATCTGTCGCAATTTTGGTGTTGATCTTCGCAGACAACGGATCTCATCCAACCGCGAAGATAACAAGATGTTTAATGGGATTCTTTGTGGCTATCGTCTGGATTATGGCCATAGCCGATGAAGTTGTGCACGTGCTTCAAGTACGGTTCTTACTCCTTGATTGTAACAATTGACCAACATTAACCTGTCAGACTCTCGGCGAGATCTTCGGGCTTTCGGATGCTATTATTGGATTGACGATCTTTGCTGTGGGTAACTCTTTAGCGGATCTGGTAGCAAATATGAGTGTTGCGGTATGTGGACTGAACATAGTTGGTCTATCCATCTCATTCCGAATATATAGGTGTTTGCCCCGATTATGGGATTCTCTGCGTGTTTCGGTGGCCCTATGCTCAACATTCTCCTTGGTATCGGACTTTCAGGTTCATGGGTTGTTCACACAACACAGAAACCGTACCATTTCAAACTATCCACGACTCTTCTTGTCAGCACTATTGGTCTCTTATTTCTCCTGGCGGCAACTCTGATCTTTGTACCGTTGAACGGATATTATCTAACAAGGCGTTGGGGGATATTACTTATTGCGTCGTATGTTGTCATTATGACCATCAACGTCATCGTCGAGGTCAAAAAACTTGACTGATCACTTGTGATCTGACGATGATTGATGTCTTTTTTTTCGCTCTCTCTCTCTCTCTTTCTCTGAACGTTGTTCACGAAGTAACTTTAATCTCGTTTACGTTAGAATAGCCCCGCTATCTTCGTTGTATTCTTCAGTCCATGTTACTATACTGATGAGTTCCATTTACCATTCGACAATTTTAAGTATAAAGTACTCTAATGTGTAAACTACCTTCTACTTATTTTTTCTAAATCCAGGATTAGGATGTGGGCCATTCTTCGAATGCACCTTGACCGTTCCTCAAGACACTCATATTACTGTGATTTATGGCGGCAACCACAAATAATTTTCTTTCTTTTCTTTAGAGCAGCATGAAAGGATGGGGTTTTCGAGTGTGGTTCTGAGGGCGGTATGTTGGGAAGAAGCGTTGAAGAGGGATCAGTTTCGGGTGTAGGGTAGAGGCTACTGCTGTGGAAAGGTCATGTCGTACGTGGCTTTTTCTGATTTTCGGACCATAAGCTTGATATCTTGGTACAGGTAGAGGAAGTTGGGGAAGGATATCAGAGATTTCATGCAGAGTAGGGGGAGGAGTGGGATTGGCCGTTGTGTAAACGCTTGATGCAGTGATTTACTTAAATTTTACCTGAGACTTAGGGGTATCGACAATTGTAGAAAAAATTATGGACCAAGTGTAATCAAGTACAGGAATAGTATAGAGGGATGCTTTCTACAAGGAAGAAATCAAAAGGTGTTTAGATGAAAGGGGACCACGATGGTGAATATGTGCCATTGTGTCTTCCTGGTTTTCGTTTCTTCAAAATTCGGTACTAGCTACAGGATATCTAATAATAGATTGCAGTCATCATCTAGAAACTCATATACATGGGTCATTCTTGATAGATCAACGTTTGGGACCAGGTGGCAAAACTACATCTTCAAATCCCCATTCATTCGTACTCAAAGAAGGTGGTCCCTGCGACAGCAAATTGGCAAATCTACTATTGACACGCTGTTCACGGGCGTGGTGAGATGGAAGCGGTGTATCTGGTTGTCTCCTGGTATCATTATCAAGGGACAACTTTTGTGAGGATTGATGTTGATGGACCTCAAGAACACTTGATCATGTATCAACAAACAATAATCCGGGAGAGGCAAAGAACAGCTTACAGTAATTCTTGCCGTCGCTGAAAACTCCATGCTTTGCAGACTTCTTTGAATTGACTGAGGATATTAGCAAAGTCATTGTAGAACTGAGAAAAAGAAAGAGATCCGCTCAGTCACGGATTAACAATGCACAAACCCCTACCTTGAAGCCTTCTTCGAGATTACGAATAATTCCACAATATTTGAAATATGCAAGATCAAGAGACTGAAGCGCACGCTCGCGATCCTTCACCAAAGGGTCATCTCGTCGACCTTGAAGGAATTGTTCATTGATGACCTGGGTGAAAATTAACCTGAAACCTTTGGTCAATTAAACATTGGATTGTACCTTGATGTCAGAAATGACAGCCTCCTGCTTCTGTCGATAGCTCTCCATTTCACGCAAGGACACATCATATTTCTCAAGTTCTTCATCAAGCGTATCTTCAAACATCTCAGCCTTCAGTTCTGCTAGTCCTTCGAAGCCGGATGCGACTCTGAGAATCTGAGGCTGGATGTCATCGGATGCCTCCAAGGCACGAACTTGTTGAACCAATTCTGTCCTTTCGCGGCGAAATGCTTCAAGTTCCTCCAATTTGATGCGTAATGAACGAGCATGATTCCGACTCTGAACAGACTGAGGTGCCGCATGAGAGGTTGGTGCCACTGTTGAGGAAGGTACAGAAGCCTCCAGATCCGCCTAGTGATAATTCAATCTCGATAGGACAGGAAAAAAATCGAATTGACCTCGTCCCAAGTCAATTGTGTTATACTTTCTTCCCATTCGTCCCATTTCTGTCGGACAGACTCGTCACTTGCTGCCGCTTCAGCGAGGATAGTGCGGTATCTTTTCTCTTTCTCGATCAAGTCCACATTAGCTTGATGAGAAGGCACTCGATTTATTGAAATTCCTTTACGAGCTGCTTCGTCTTCGGAAGCTTCGCTGTCGAGGATGTCCATCGCCTGTACGAGTCCAAAGCCAAGTCAGAGGGGCACATACGAGAAACAACCATCCCACCTCATTAAGGATAGCCTGATCACGCTCAGCTAGTCGTTGTACACTATCGATAGATACTGCAATTCTCTCCGGGCCTTTTCCCAGGCGTACTTCTTCTGCTTTGTGCAAGAGACTCGGTGGAAGGCCAATAGGTCGTTCTAGTGCCTCGAGGGCGGCGGGGAGATTCATGGCTCTCAACTCCCTTTCCCAAGATGGTCATCATCGTTATTATATTCGATGAATGAAAAGACATACTCGTCGGCTTGGTCTTGGAGATCCTGGGCAACGTCGAGTATTTGTTCTTTGACGAGTGCCTGCTTGCGTTCATTGTAGATTTCTAGCAAAAAGTGAATATCCTGTAAAAAGTAGGCACGGAAATATTTACTGATTGCTTCTCGGGCACCCCATCCAATCAAGCTACTGAATAGAGGATTCATGCTTCCCAGGACAATTTTTGGTTCGGGTAAGCCAGGTGGGACGGTCGCGGTGGCCAAGACGGTTTCTTGTATGGGAGGCAGTGAAGCGCTGGCAGGTACATCATGATGATATATGAGATCATTGTCGCGCTGTGCGCGAGAAAGGCTCGTTTTTACGGTATCTAGAAGAGACTTGATACTGTTATTAAAGATGGGAACAGCCGACTCATTGCGCATATACCTGTGTATCTTCTTGAACAGATGTTGTTATTCTTCCACGGCGACCAGTGTCCTGCGCCTTCATGGCCTCGTTTCGTGCGTTACCCAACCGGGCAATCTCGTATCCATATCTGAAAGAGCATCAGCAAATGAAAAAGGGGTCATATTTCCTGCCGGACCTACTGTATTCTAAGTCATCAAGGCTTTTCCGGTATTCAGCAACTGCAAGGAAATGATGATGTTTCGCTTCGATGTGTGGCAGCCAGTCCTGGAAGTGAACATGATTTAGTTTATTCAGTTCACTTGAGGCTGATTGACCCACAGAAGGCAGAATTTGTCTGACAGCTGGATTGACATCGCGGAACAGGCGATGCGAAAGTGCATATAGCGAAGATACCTAGCCAAAAGATTCATAAATCAGGAAAGCAAGGAATTTTGGAGCGTACTCTGGCAGCGATCTTGGCAATCAATGAGTTCTTGTATTGGTCTAAAAAGTAAGATCATGAGTTCTTAGACGAACATGTACTTACTGATTTTAGCTAGCTGCCATGAGCATTCCTGTGCCTGGGCAAGCATGAGGCTTTCCAGCCCTTGGACAAAAGCAGGCGAAAGATCCAAAGGGATCTCGTCATCGTCAGGAGGGTAAACAATCTTAGGCAGTATGGCATTATTAAGGTAAGACAAGGTGCCTGCCGAAAGCTTGTCGATGATGAGATAGTCTGACAGAAGATATGCAATTGAAAAGCCAACCTGATAGTGGCTTACTGCACGCTTGATACCTTCTGCATTGGAGCGGTCAGCTTGAGAACCTAGTTGCGAATACAACGAAGCAAGGTTGAACAGAAGGGATGCGTGTTCAAACACGATGCTTTGCAGCGTCACTGGAGGTTTACGAGGGTGAAAGACTGTTGCAAAGGAAATATCTAGTTGAATCTGAAGAGCTCTAGCTTCAACAGCACCCAATAGTTGCCTTGGAAAGTGGCTCACGTCGGAGGGTAGTTTGGCCAAAATAGATACCAATTGTGCGTGATAGCTGTATGTTTATGAGGGGAAGACGGCATATTGGCATCAAGTGAAGGTACCAGGAATACCAGGACCCACAGCAAGAATGACTGTATGCAATCGACATGAACAGTGCCTGTGGTAGCATTCTTGCGTAGGCCTTGCCATTGGTGAATATCATCTTTGAACTCATCTGGATGCCCACTGCCATGACAAAATATGAAATTCCGAACAGTGTTCTCGAGGTCAATTTCGAAAGTTTTTTTGAACGGGAAGTTGAGGAGATTGGACATGACTTCACTCAACAAATAATCAGTGTCAACTCTTGGTCACTCACGTGCCATCGAAATTGTTGTTCTAGACATACACTTTCCAAGCGAGGACCAAGTCCACACCTTGGTCCTTTGGCCACATGCCTCCTGTAGATACACCCCTGACATTCTATGCATCTTAGCTCTAGTTTGCTTGTTGCGGAATAGAAATATTGAATCAAAAAACAAAGTACACGAGGAACACCACCTGATTACTTTCACATGGTTGGGCACAAAGCCGTATTCTGAAACAAGGGAAGGATAAGAAACGACCCCGGATAACGGCATAAAACCCCTCGCAGCTATATCTAACAAGTGAAAGTTTGATCACTCTTCGTCTCTCTGTCAGATGTTTTACCCTGGCTGTCCTCCAGGGCTGACTCTCAATCCAGATCCAGGCGCAGAAGTCGAACATTGTAGAGCACGTTCCAAGTCCTTCTTGTGTCGATCAGAACCAAGCCGGTGGTCATAAACCTACCAGGGATTATGGTTGTTGGTTGCCATTGCTTCGTGCTCATACTTGATTTGTTGAAAGAGCATGTCAAGGTTCTGCCAATGGCCAAGAGGTACCGTGGTGATTGTTGGACCTGACATAGCCTAGCAACAATGATGGGATTGTGGCTGTGATGGATTCCATTTTGGGATTGCTATCGTCTGAGACTGAACGAGCAGCGGCTCTGCGTCGTGCTGAACCCAACACCTGTCCTCTTCTCTGTGTCCGCCTGCTCGCGGCTTCTGGTCTCCAAGCGCTGGCACTGCTTAGACCTCCTCCTCGCAGCATCCGACGATCTTCAACAACTTTTCCTGGAAGCCTTCACGGCTACGAGCAGCCATGTCTTATGAATCTATTCCTCCCCCATCCGCCCGCCGCCTGACGGGCAGGAGCGCAAACCGCTACAGCGTCACTGCTCTCTTCAGTATGGCAGCTGAGCAGGATGTCGAGGTCGAAGACGATCTAGCAAAAGGTCTGTTCTCAGTTCGCCTCTTTCGGTGCTCGCTCAGCCTTTGTAACAGCGCAGAAGCGACTGAGAGATCTCAAAGCCAGGATTTCGACTCAGTCTAAAAAGAATTTTGTGTTGGAGCGAGATGTGCGGTATCTGGACTCTCGCATTGCACTGTTGATTCAAAACAGAATGGCTCTGGATGAAGTACGCTGGCTGCTTCCTGCCGTGTTATGCTGTCTGACTCGGGATACAGCAACGAGAAGTCGAACGAACACTCGAAGAAGTAGATCCTACTGAAGGCCACTACCCCGATGACCGCAAGCTGCAGCAATATTCCAACCTTTTCTTCCTTCTCCAATCTGAACCTCGTCACATTGCTGCTCTCTGTCGTCTGGTTTCCTTGTCTGAGATAGACACTCTCTTACAGACCGTTATGTTCACTCTCTACGGAAACCAATACGAGAGCCGGGAGGAGCACCTGCTTCTCACAATGTTCCAATCCGTTCTGTCTGCTCAATTCGAGACAGCTACTGAATTTGGCTCACTTTTACGGGCTAATACTCCCGTTTCGCGCATGATGACAACATATACACGTCGTGGACCCGGTCAAAGCTATCTGAAGAGCGTATTGGCAGAAAGAATTAATAGTCTGATTGAGCACAAGGATCTGAACCTCGAAATAAATCCAGTCAAGGTACGTCATTTATGCTGTGCTGGCAGCAATCATCTTAAACGGACTAGGTTTACGAGCAAATGGTTAACCAAATTGAGGAGGATTCTGGTTCCCTGCCACTAAATTTGCCCAGAGGCGTACCTCCAGAGCTTGCAGCCGAGAACACCGACGTCCAGACCATCATTGCCCCTCGCCTGACGATGCTTATGGAAATTGCCAATAGCTTCCTTTTAACCATAATTGAGAGCATGGAAAGTGTGCCATATGGCATTCGATGGATATGTAAGCAGATTCGAAGCTTGACAAGGGTGAGATCACTTGCTTAACTTGGCGAGCTATATCTGATTCCAGTTCAGCGAAAATATCCCGAGGCGACAGAATTTGCGATTTGCTCACTCATTGGTGGATTTTTCTTTCTTCGCTTCATCAACCCTGCCATTGTCACCCCTCAAGCATATATGCTGGTCGATGGAGTTCCTGCCAAACACCCTCGGCGGACGCTCACGTTGGTGTGTCTTTTTGTCCTGTCAATGTAATTTTTCTAAGGCTTTTCAAGATTGCAAAAATGTTGCAGAATCTTGCTAATAAACCTTCTTATTCCAAAGAGGCATACATGATCACATTGAATCCATTTGTTGAGAATAACAAAGCGCGAATCAATCAGTTTCTAAACAATCTCTGTGAAGTTGGGGACTTTTATGACACCCTCGAAGTGAGTGAACCTTTTGAAGTTTTGTACCACTAATTCCCAACAATTATTCTGTCTCGTAGATGGATCAATACATGGCACTCTCTAAGAAGGACCTGATGATCAATATTACTCTCAACGAATTATACAACACTCATTCACTAATTTTGCAACACATCCAAACACTTGTGAATAATTATCTCAAAACTCTAGGGCTGATTTGACTGACAAAACCCAAACCCACACAGGCTCCGAACGAGAAACAGCATTTGCGTATCTTGACCGATGAACTCGGTGTGGCTCCCACTCAGGTGCCACGGAAAGAAAATAGAGCGATTGAGCTACCTCTCTATAGTCGATGGGAGACACCCATACAGGATATCCAAAGTGCACTAATGGATTCTGTATCATCTAGCGACATGCTGTACATGGAAGCCAAGTCTATCTTTGTCCAACTCATTCGATCCTTACCGAACGCTGTGCTCGATGCTCCATATGATCTTGCTGCTATTGCTGAGCGAGCGGCAACGACCAAAGATGCAGTGCTCGTGCGCAAAGGTATCAAGGTCAAGGAGATGTTAAGGGAGTTGGAGGAGCTGAAGGTTATCGACAAATCGGACGGATTCAAGCTTATGCAAGAGGAAGTCGCACAAGAGCTCGTTCATCTTGGGAATCTTCGTGAAAAGGTTTTGGCAGAAACTAAGTCACTTGAGGCTGTTTACAAAACGATTTGCGACCACAACAACTATATGCGCTCGCAACTTGAGCAATACAAAGCTTACCTTCAAAACGTACGTTTGACTGCGACCAAGGACAAAGGCAGCACGACTGGAGTTGGTGTCGTTACCATTGGTGGAAAGGGGAAGAAGCCCGTCAAAACGACCGTCCTTGGTCCCTATAGATTCAGTCATGCTCAGTTGGAAAAGGAGGGTATCATAGTAGAGAGCAATGTCCCAGATAATAGGTATGATTCCTCTCCATTTGTAGTCATGCGGGCTCTGACCTCTTGAACAGACGCCCAAATATTTATTTCAACATCACGTCACCTACCCCCGGAACCTTCATCATTGCATTACATTATAAGGGTCGCGAGAAAGCAATTCTAGAGATGGATCTTAAGATTGATGACCTCTTGGAAAAGGTTGAGTCCCACTTTTTCGTTGGGATCTGAAGGGTTTTTGACTCCCCTGCAGCAAAAGGACAACAAACATTTGTTGGACCTAGAATATGTTCAACTAAATGTCCCGAAAGTTTTGGGGTTACTGAAGAAAGTTTTCGTTAAGCGGTAAAGTGGTTGAACCGCTCCACGCTCCACGTCTCTCTTTTCACTTTTATTCGTTCTCCTGTATTGTTAACACCTCTTTCTTCCACCTCATACCCTTTCACTCCTTTTGGCGTTACCTGTGGATTTTATTTAAAGGTGTCTTTTTTCTTGCTCGTCAGTATCCGGGGGGGAACCCGGGTGTGATATATTACTTTTGATGATAGTTGTATCAATTTCATGTAGTACATGACATGGTGGACTCTTGGCTGATCTATGTGATGGCTTGCGTCCAGTGTGTAGGTATATCTTCAATATCAGAAAAAGAAAGGCCGAAAAAAAGGTTTACCATAGATACGATGAATGTCATGTCTCCATGGCACAACCCATCGCAATGAATACACAGTCACATTTCCCATTTTCCTATTACAGACATTAACACTCCTACTCTTCCCACCTACCAGTAAACTTCACCCACACTTTACTCCTTCCTCCTGTAGACATGTCCCTGATTTTGGGCCCTCATTAGCCCTCCGCGTCTTAGTACTAGAAATACCGAATACAAAAAAAATATTATACGTCATGTGATTCAGCCTTTTGCTGCGATCACAGGGTCTTCTCCAATTGGGTAAATTACAAAGTCCAGCGGCTTCCATAGCTGAAAATAACCAACTACATCTTGGCTGCTGACTCCTACCTGTCCTTCTTGCCTCACATTCATTTCTTCCTACTCCTCCCACTCTCTCGACTTTTCATCTTGCTTCCACTGTCACCCGGAAGTGGCTATTCGGATTTTGCACTTCATTTTACCTACAACGGATTCTTTGGGAGTGTGAAGACTGCGAATGCTCTTGTGCAGTGCAATTTGGAGCGAGATCCTTGACTGAACAATGTTTTTTGACATGAGATCACGAGCGTTCAATTTTTGCAATATTTCGCGATGGCTTGTGCTCTTGCTCATAGCAGAGAGTGCAAACGCGAGTGGAGGGCAAGCTGTTGACAGGATTTTATTGAAGCCAAGGCTACTGCCAAGAGACAAGCTTCTAAGACTACCTATCGCCGCAAGAGATGTTGGAGCAGAACTTTTGACGAATAGTGGAAATGTAATAGCGAATGCTACTCAGTCGCTTGCTCCCAATTCGAGTGCAGGAATCAGCGTGATTTCTCAGGGAAAGGACAGACAGTAAGTAAGGCTTGCTATGTATCTGGGTCATTATGCTCAAGTCCTGAAAAAAATTCCTTGTTAGGTCTTTCTATGCGCCGATTGAGGTTGGAGACATCAATTTTCGTGTGGTAGTTGATACAGGCTCGTCGGATCTGTGGATTCTATCTTCCGCATGTGAGACGGAAACTTGCAAAAGCCAGCCCAGGTACCCGGTGGGTTTCCAAAGTCCAAGCTTTCAGAGCGTGAATGGGAACACAACGGTGTACAGCTCGAGCTATGCCGATGGGACTGGTGCGTGCTTTGCTCAAAGTTCGTGGTTCACACGATGTTCACCGGTGCTTGGTGAATCTAGCTGTGTCGGGCGTTGTAGCCAAGGAGACGGTGGAGGTGGCAGGGTTAACGGTGACGAACCAGACATTTGGTAAACTCCATTTTACTTGACCCTTCGTATTCTAAAGCTGTAGCATGACGTACCATAGGTCTAATCTCAAACTCCAACGTGTCGATGAATGATCAGGAAAGTGGTATCCTAGGTTTTGGTTTTCCTCGACTATCGAGGATATCTACTCAGGATGTCAATGATTGTTAGTTCATCTCTCCAGTCGACGTTTCTCATCACTGACCTGACTCCTTTTGTAAACCTGTAGCGAAACCATTTTTTGCTAATCTGGCCGAACAAGGACTCCTTGATTACCCGTTGTTCGGAATCAGTCTTACTCGAAACCTTACCGGTTCTCTCTCCTTGGGGGCTATTGATGCATCTATCGTAACAGATCCTCAAAACATCAGCTGGAATGACGTTGCACAGTTCTCGCCGCTTTCTGCGGAAAGCAATACGTCTAGTTATATGCACTGGGCAATACCCTTGACTTCTTTCAGTGTCAATGGAACACAAATGGCGCCACTTCCTTCTCAGGCGAACGCCACAGGGAACACGTCCTTGGCGTTATTTGATGTGTAAATCAGTTTACAGATGGATTTTGAGAGTTGCCTGATTTGTTGTATAGGGGAACACCCGGGTTGTATGGTACTTACTCTGACGTATGTCCATCAGACCTTGTAGTCAATAACGAGCTTACCAGTGTTTTGTAGATTTCGCGATTGTATGGTCTGATCGCTGGGGCGCGGCTCGTTGATGTGGCCCGTGAGTTTTCTCTTTGAAATGGACTCTTTCCCGTGATTCAAGCGCTCATCAGGTGGTCAATGGGTCGTACCCTGTGACATCAATGTTCCGATTTCCTTGACATTTGGGTAGGTATTTTTGGCTTTATGACAACTAGAGGGCTCTGAATCAACTTTGCAAGATTTGACGAATACGTACTGCAACCCTCGGACTACCTCATCGGCCCTGCTTCTGGTAATCCTAGTTCATGTTTCTCATGGCCAAGGGCACTTCCTCCCGGTGTTGATGGAATTGACTGGCAAATCGGTAGGTGCTCTTTTGTTTGGCCGAAGTCTTCTGGACTACATTTCACCAAGGAACTGCTTTTTTGCAAACTGTCTATACCATTTTCAGGTATGTTTTCTCTGGCTAGAGTATGTGCCAATTCTCTATTTCTTAATTCTGCAGCTATGGCATCAGTACCAAAGAACCACCAAAAATTGGTTTATACCCTCTTAAGAATCTTACAGCAATTGTAAACACAAGTTCGCCTGTCCAATCACAATCCTCTACCCCCTTCACACCACAAACCACAATCCAGACTGTTCTTCCCAATTCTCTCATGTCAACACCAACATTCTCTACACCTCCATACGCATTCAACACATCCATTCCTGCATCCATTGGAGGCATAGTACAATCGGGACTGGCTACGAGCACTTATAGAGCGATATTGACGCATGCACATGCGACAACTGGGTTCCATGGCTCGGCGATACCGACAATTTCACCCTCACCATCTATCACTATTATCACTACAGATGGTGTGACTACGACGTCAACGCTTTCTGCGAGTGCTGTGCATCTTGGTATTCCTCCTGGATGGTCAAGTGCTCAGCGGACCCAGAGTGTCGGGATGGCGCTGGCGATTATTCTGGGTGCACAATTCATCCTGATGTGATCTACTTCCCACGCCTTGGTAGCCTCGGAACCTTGTAGAAATAATGCATCAGATGGGGCTACAGATCCAATGAGTATTTCCACTTTGCACATCTCGATCATGATGAAGGTGGTGTTATATATATATATCTATACCAGAGCTCTGGGGTAGGACTACCTCTATTGTACAACCTACTTGGAGGTTCTAGCTTTCGCTTGTAGTTCTTTGTTTAAATCTTCCTCAGTTTTTGCCCACAATGGTTTTACTAGTAACCTGTGAGTTTCGAGGGTCTGGGATCTCTTGGAAAGGAATTGAAGTGTCTGATCGATAAAAGGTTTGTTGCCAGTTTTTGCCAAGCCATGGACACGAATATTCCCCAGTGAATGAGCCTGTAACATGGCCTATATTTTTTTTAATTTTAGTGGCAGATTGTAATGATTTCTGGAGGATGATTACCTCGTACACTCGTTGTACCATCATTAGCTCTAGACCCAATTGCAACCACTCAAGGGTCGGCTTCCTATCCTCGCTCGTAAATTCTCGTACCCTCTTATCTTGAACCAGACTTTCCATGTTGTTCACACTGGCGGCAGCAAGTGTTGTTGGTGTTCTTACATCCTTCATGGCCCTTTCTAGATAATCTTGAATGGTCTTACCAAGTTCTTTGTGGGGTGGATGTGAAAAACCAACGTGTTCGATAAACTCTTTTGAGTATCCCACGTTTACGATGGACTCGCTGAATGGATTCCGATTACCCAGCCATTGACCCACTTTCAGAAAGATCTCTCTCTTTGGTTTGTATTTCGGACCAAAAGGTTCCAACCAGACGTTGCCCTAGATTGTTTTGTTTGAGACATACGCGGACAAAAAGAAGCCGGGGAAGCGGTTTGCGAAAAAAGAAACATACATCTGGTCCATATGCTTCAACGATCAGGGTAAGGTGGTGGTTCTTTGAGATGAAATTGAATTCGTATTGCAGGAGGTAGACAGGAATGAGGACTGGATAAGCAGCGAACTGTGGGAGGGGGAAGGGAAATATGTCCATGAGTAGAGATAGATTGAAAGGAAAGAGATAGACAGACAAGGGTAGGTCTGAGTGATGAAGGGTCGAAGTGGAAATCCTCGGCCACAATGGCTTCTCGATATGGTAGACGATGGACGATATTGAGGATGGAGAATGGAGATATGTTGTATGGTATACAGGCGACATCGAGATCATATTGGCGAAGGAGGTCTTTGGTGAAAGGCACTGATTCTCTGGAGTAGGCGTCTGGTGGGACTAAGGGCGCGGTGGAGAGAACTTTGTAGTCCGAGCCTGGAAGATAGATATGAGCGTAGAGAATCAAGAACAAATATAGTTGTACTTGCCTGGGATGTAACTGCAGTATTTAACTTCCTGTTTGACGAGTATGTAGGGCGGCTGAATCTGAAATGACGTACGCATTGAATATTTGAGCAGAAGCTCGATCCTAGGGAGAGGGGTGTGCAGAGTCAGCCTGGTGGAAGATGTCGAATAGAAGCAACACAGAAACACACTTCTCCGTCTTTGAAATTCACTACGCCTTGGACTTCGGCATCAATGATCCATCCAGGAAACCAGACTGGCGTGAGGCGAAGAGGTTTTATGGGCTCAAAACCCAGCACAGGGAACACGGCTGCGAGAAATGATTGTAGTATCTTTTCTCCAGCCAAAGATGCAGCAATTACGCTGACGATTCTTTGTGCATCAAGTGGAGATCTTGCGAAAGGAAAGGCTGGAAAGCATATCGGCAGCTGTTCCTGCTGCTCGGAAGAAACAGCACACCTCTGAGATTACGAAACGGGTAGGGAGACGTTCTATGAGTCGAGTAGGCCTTGTATGTCTGCCCAATGTGTCTCTTGGGCCGACAGAGACGTTGACATAGCAGCATTTCGACCAAGACGTGCCCGGCGGCCAACCAGGCAACAGGCCCATAGGCTGTTTGGTTTGGAGGTCATTGACAAGCAAATATTAGCACGTGATCGACACGTAAGTATTCATTTCATGATTGTAAAAGTAGAACTATTTTTATATAAGGACGTGTTCGCTCTCTCTCCTTTCCGACGTTCCGTCCACCATGTTCAGGCGCACTATCTTTGCTCTCCTTGCCCTCGCTGCTCTTGTAGTCGCTGCAGACTTTTACAAGGTTCTTGGAGGTGCGTTTTCTATCGTCTTATACAAATAAATGACGTCTTTCCCTTAGTGCACAAATCTGCCTCTGACAAGGACATTCGACATGCGTACAAAAAACTGAGCAAGAAGTACCACCCTGACAAGAATAAGGATCCCGGCGCAGAGGAGAGATTTGTCGAGATTGCCCATGGTCAGTATAGCTGCCGCTCGAACTGGCCTGCCTTCTAATGAGTCCAAGCGTATGAGGTGCTATCTGATGCTATGGTGCGGAACTATTCATCATACCACTGGTGCGATCCTTATACTTTGTTAGAAACGCCAAATCTATGACCGGTATGGGGAGGAGGGATTGAAGGCTCACGAGGGTGGACAGACCCAGCAAAATCCCTTTGATATCTTCTCCAATTTCTTCGGCGGGGGCTGTAGGTTTCTTGCGCTTACATCCAGAATGTTCTGCGCTTATGATATCTAGTCCGAGCCGAGCAAACTCGCAAGGGGCCTTCGTCCGTTACAGAATTTGAGCTGCCTTTGGCAGATATGTATGTATTCCCTGCTACTTGCTTGTCTACTTAACAATCTATATGAATATACCAGGTACAGCGGTGCAAGCATCGATGTCAGTCTCCATGTACTCGGGTCAAGCATCCTATTGAACGTGTTCACAGTTTGCATTACGAAAACATGTGCTTTGCGACCATTGCAGAGGGACTGGAGCTGCATCTGACAGAGATATTCACACCTGTAGTGGATGTAATGGTGCTGGCGTCAAAATTGTCAAGCAACAGATTTTCCCCGGAATGTTTGCTCAAAGCCAAGTCACATGTAATGAGTGCCAAGGGCGCGGCAAGGTCATCAAACGAACTTGCCCTCATTGCAATGGCAATAAAGTGGTGGAACATAATCAGGAACTCACCCTTGAGATCATACCTGGCATACCAGAAGGTCATGAAGTTGTTTTCGAAGGCGAAGCTGATGAGAGTCCAGATTGGGAAGCTGGCGACGTTGTGATTCGAGTGAGGAGCAAGAAGGATAAGGGTAGTTGGCGTAGGAAAGAGACAAGTCTGTACTGGAGAGAAACTATCGGAATCGATGAGGTATGTAAATTTCTCAGCCCAGTCTGGTTCTGCAAATAATTTTCTGTCAAGGCACTTTTGGGCTTTGAAAGGAATCTGACGCATCTAGACGGACATGCGGTGCCCCTTGTTCGAAAAGGTGTTACTCAGCCAGGTGAGGAAAAATCATCCATTGAGTTGTCAAACGGTGGGCTTGTTCTTAATCCCCCATTCCAAAGGTTTCGTCCAGGTCGTTGAAGGGGAGGGTATGCCGGAGTTTGAGAGATCTTCACATGGAGATCTGTATGTGGAGTACAACGTAGTATTACCTCTGGAACTATCAACTCATACGCGTCGAAGTGAGTATATTGTTTGAATCTTGCCCTCTAAATTCTCTGATGGTACATCATTCTCACAGAGTTAATGGAGGCCTTTTATATCACCAGTGACAACCACGACGAGCTGTAATATCATGTATCTTATTTCAGGGTTCTGGATATAATCTCCTGCAAAAGTTTCCACCCAATTCAGGGTCTCACGTTTGTTCTAGCCCAGGTTGTTCGGGTGCTGTGTTTTCTGCGCTGTTCTGACAGGTTGTTTTGACCCAAGTATCTGGCAAATGATTTTCCGAAACAGTTTTACTAAGGTTGTTGTTTCTCAGTACACCCTTTCGACCTGAGCGCTCACTATGGTACAAACTTCAGTACTTTCAACACAACACACAGCGGGAACATGGATACTCACACGGGGAGTCTTATCAAGTCAGAGACAAAGCTGCGATTAGTTTTGCAAAGACTTGCCTTTCCAGAGGGTCTATGCATCGAGTCTGACTCTTACAGTGATAGGGCTGGGTTTTTTTGATTGCCATTGTTGACCATCGGATCTCTATTGCCACAAGAAAAGGAAGACAGACTCAAGAGCAGCTTCAAAACTTGGTATACGAGATTGTTTATGATGACTTCAATTTCTCACCCTCGTTATTTGATAAAAAATGGCGGAGTGAATTCTTTTGTTCTTGTTGCTTTCTTCTAATACATTTACTTTTGTTAAGTCGCCCATGCTTTTCTTTCCTACCATTGCTCCTTGGTGCTTGTACTATCTCTGTCAAATGCGAATCTTCTGATCTCTTTGTCTACTCCAGTGAGCCGGGAGGTTCTTATTCTCCCGATAATTCTTTGAGTCACTTTATTGGTTGCCCTGTGATGTCGTGTGGTCTACAGCATTCTGATCAGGGTAAGAGTGTTTTCATGATGCTGATAATTCCGGAGCTTGTAAACTATCATTGTCCTCGCCAAAGTATTGAGATGTCTAAAAAAAGCACCGTCGGATACGTAGTCATATTTTTTTTCTTGTGCTCTGCCTTTATTGGACTATTTTTCAAACATGGTTTTCATTGCTGACCGAGCGTTGAAGTCATTTCAAATTTAAGGAGAACAGTAGATTCGGGTGGATAGATAACCTATATCAGAATGCGTAGATTAGCTTCGACCAGTCTCCTCCATCCGTGTCAATGGATCTCTCTCTTAATGCTCAACCTCGGTTATAGCAGGGATCTCGATCAGAACACTACTGAGATTAGGACTTCAATCACTTGTTCATCTCTGTCCTTGATTGAATAGGCTAGGAGCATGCTCAGATTTTTTGTTTGATCTGTCTAGGTAGTATCTCACGTCAGTGAATCACAGTTGTGGTCATACTCGTAATCAACGTGGGTACCAAGATAAATCTATCCATTTCAGCTTTCTGTGGCCCGTCGGAACACGAATGAAACCCAGTCACATCGTCTACTGTTGAACATGGCGGGTGTACGTGATTCCCATAAGAGAAACGATGATATATCATAGATATTCGTGTGTATGATACAACTAAGTAATACTACAAAACCAATACTAGGGAATGCCAAACTTTTCAGTAATGTTATGATGATGATGGTACAGATATGGAGATTGATACGGTCGTCTAAGCCTACGGATAGTGAACAAGAGCTCGGTAAAGCAATCAAAAAAAGAAACACCGACCAAGTAATTATAAGATTTGCGATCGTCGCATCGCTCCAGATATTCTCTCTGCGGAAAAGATTTAAACTTGATTCAATCGTGAGGTGATGGACAACCAACCTCGATCAAGTTCTCGATCCTGCGTTTGATCAAGATTGGTTCAGGATTAAATTTGCTCGACAGCTGTCTTATGACTTCGTTCACCAGGTCGGTGTGGGTCATATGCTTCCTGTCCTTCATAATGCGCACAATGCATGCCTATGAGACAGGAGATGAATCAAGTCTTACTGTACACGAGAAAAGTGGCCACAGATTCTTACATCAATCTGATGTCTTCGCTCTTCATCTATGCGGTGCCGAGTTTCTTTCCTCTCCTCTGTTGTTTCAACTTTGGAAGAGATAGTAGCAATTTTGATCCTTTGCATTGAACAAATGAAGTCGGCATTGAAGGAGAAGGTGTCGTCGTCATTGATATCTCGACCCGGCGGGTGCTTCTTCAATATTTTGAACTTGGCACAAGCAAGGGATTGCAAATGACGTTTGAGTTCGCCGTCAAGGATAGCGGTTGCCTCTTTGATTTCCTGAACTTGTGTCAGCTCTCCTATGAAGCAGGGATACTAGAAAAGTCATACAGAGTAGGACAAGAGATCATTATCTTTGATGTCTTCAAATAACAGGAGTATCACAAGTGCAAACGTTGAAACATTGAGATCATGAGATCTCGTTTTGAATTGGGCTCGGATATCTGCACTCCCTAAACCATACTGCCAAGTCAGTCGCCGGCCAGAATGCCTTGATAGATAAAACTGTTCGAATGACTGGCAGCTCTTTGCTAGCAAAGTCGGGACACTGCAAGACGAAGTAGAGTGGGACATGGGCCAGTAGGTCGAAGTCATGACGGTGACATTAATAGGAACTTGAGGTGGCTGTCGAGCGATCTAGTCGGCAGGTAACAGAAAAGTGAGTCGGAGATCGATGCTTACTGTAGTTTTGGTAAGATGCATCTGATAGACCTCCATTGCTTCTGCTGACAATCTAATGTCGTTGAACATTCCCTCTAACTTTTGTGTAAATTGATACCCGCATTCAACTTTAAGTCTGCTTATCATTTCACGCTCAGCGTCGTCCGATACTGAACGAGTTTGGAGGAGACGCTTCGAAAGATGGCCCTTGTAATATCGTTCAAATACATCCTTCTCGGTCACATATCGGAAAACTGTGATAGTCTTGTCCAGGACTGCAGTTATTTCGACTTCGGATTTCTGGATAAAATGTAAATAAACAAGAGCCTTTTGAATCGTGTCACATACTCCTTTAAGGCCCCGCCTGAGGTGATCGTCGATGAAGAGCGAAAGGAATTCAGAACATCTGTCGTTGAGGTTTATGAAGGACCCGAAAGCCTGAAAAAATAAACAGACGAAAGGAAAAACCAAGTAGCAACTTACCTCGTTGATGGCAACTTCAACATCGCGGTCACTCTTGAAAGCATTTTGCCAAATGTTATCAAACAGATCCTTGAGTTCTAATACTCTCTGCACCCACTCTGTGGCAGGTATCAAAGAATTCCCGGGAGCCTTCGCCTTACCTTTCCCTTTTGGATCTGACTCGTCCTGTTCTACTCCATCTGATCCTATGGTATATTCATTGATCACCTTTCCCCTGCTCGCTAATGATTCCTTAAGGGCCTTCTTGAGCACCGTGAGGCCAGTTGGAACAAGAGCACATAAACTATATAATTGTCCCAGTTCATTGATTCTTCCGGTGTCAATCATAATGTCAAGACCTGAGCCCGGCATAGATATGACTTCGGAAAGATGCGGCGCAAGGAGATGGGTCTTAAGAATTTGTTTGATAGCCGGTGCAGTATGAGAGGCCAGATAATGATGAGCACGCTGATCCTCCTCCTGAAAACGTCGTTCCACCTGTTTAATGAAGTGGTGAATCTCTTCCGAAGGGGATGAACAGCCAACCAACCTTCGTTAGAAAATCTGACACATCACAAGATTGAACCAAAATTTTCCCTTCTTCCTGATAAAATGTTGTAGTCTGTTCCAGAAGAGCTGGTTCAAGTTCGCGCTTGTAGATAGTGTCCCCATCGACCCGGAGTCGTAATAATACATCCACACAGCTCTGGATAGCAGCTTGGTTCACTGGGTATCCTTCTCGTTCATAACGAATTTGGTTTAGAATGACTGTAATCAGGACAACCTGAATTCGATCTCGCTGGATTATGTTTTTAATAAAGAGATCGAGTCCAAGGTCCCACGTTTCCAGCAAATCATTTGGCTTCACAAACATGCGGTCCTACAAGAATTCAGGCCTCTGTCAACGTTATAGGCAATATATGGCTCACCATGTACTTCAAGATCTGTCCAATTTTCGTCATACTACTCGTATGATCATCCCACACCTTCCGTAGTGCCTTTAGTAGCACCTCTCCCTCGTGTGTTTGCTTCTCCTCGCTGACAGGGAACGTTGGGAATATATCCGTATCTGCAAGCTCTTTCAGATGTTCTATGATAAGATCCTTCAGCCCGTTGTACAAAATGCTGCCTTGTCTATTGAGGACCATATTATATCCATATCGGTGGTTCTCTTCAAACGATAGATTCTGAGCATTATTATGCTGAATTTCACGTATATTGCGCGACAGCTGAGCCCAGGTATCATCAACAGAGAACTCTGGTCCATACTATCCAAGCTAATTGAGTGATCTAAATTTTGAACAAGAACAACGAATACTCACCCGCTTGGGCACTTTCTGTGTGAAAAGTCATCAAATCCAAGGAATTTAGTTGAATACTTGAGGACTCACAATCTGCTTCTTTGTGGATTTTCTATTCGAGGCTAAAGTAGGGGATTATAAGTCATCGTGTGTTCACATACCATAAAAACGTACATGCAGACATCCTACAAGCGAGGCGGGAATTGGTTGATTCTTAGCAACCCAACTCTAATTGTGATCATTTGTTGGTTTCAGCTGCCCTAGTTAAACACTTTCTTTGAATCCTGCTGCTAATTGTAGGGTTTACACTCACTAAGCTACACTTGCAAATGTACTATGTTCACTGATGTTGATACTGTTGACCCTGAAAGCAGGCCAAGGTGGAAAAGTTTTTTTCCACCAATCGAGACTAGTCTATACCGAAGCATTGCCAAATAGAGTCACAGACATTTCGTAGTATTTTCACTAGGCCGAATTCTTGCCCACAAATGCACTGTAGTCTGGTCTGTCTTCGCACCCCGTGTAATAAATTGCTGATCAAAAAAAAAATGCACTGTAGTCTCATCATCCAGGACGGTAGCATTTAACAAGGCAGCGACAGCATTCCGGATTTGAGAAGACACACACAATGTTGTCATTCTTTGTCTTTCATCCTTAGGGCTATTTATCTAATCCAGATATGAAAGACCAACTGCTCGAACGACATCTTCTAAAGGCTTCAGTTCAACTGCAGAGCAGCTCACACTCATACTAAGTGACAGAGCCTCACTATGGAATAATTTAGTAGGCATTAAGTATTGGTGTTCCCAGAAGTAGTGCACATGTAGCCTGTCTCCAGTCCTCCCTAAATCAGAAGTAGACTCGAGAAGGCAAAGAAATCACTGGAGACATACGTATGAAGTTATAAGGCCAAAAGTTGCTGGTACTATCACAAATGTGACGAGTGAAACACTCCACTCAGTGTTGTTTAGGTAGAAAAAACTATATTCTAGCCTATATTTAACAGAAGTATCTAGTTTAGAATCAAAAAAACAGTAAGCAATTCACCTTAGTTGAGTAAAGTTAAAATCCAAATAACGATTTACCTTTTTGTGATAACTGTGTTTGACTTGAAATTTAAAATCAGTTGCAATAGGTTGGAAGAACCTGTTCAGGCAAGAGACCGCCTTGTTGGATGATGGAATATGACAGAGCTACATTCATTTCCACTTAAGGAAGATGATCCCACATGACTGTCTCCCGGCATCCCTATCTAAAGACAGCTTGTGGGCCTCAAGAGTCATTGTTTATGTGACAACAAAAAGATTATGTGTACGAACAAGGAACAGCTCACAGTATTAACAATTGCCACCCCACTTTATGATATTCTTCGAGATTACGGATAATTCCACAATGAAGTATGTGAGATCAAGAGACTGGAGTTCATATTCACGATCCATGACCAAGGGGTCATCTCAGTGACTTCGAAGAGATTGTTTAGTGATAACTCTGAGTCTCACTGAGTGTTTATAAACAATGAGTAATCTGAAATTACAGCACTGTTCTCCGTAGGCTATATCCTCTACATCTTAGCTCTAACTTGTTGCAGAACAAATTCTGGACCTGAAAAGAAATGATGAGCATAGTAGAGGGTTGGAGATCACGGGTTGTTTAAATTGATCGTGGGAAAGTTGAGTGGTAGGTAACAAATCTTCTCAACTCCTCATCGTTGGCACGCACAATAATTTACGATGTCCAGACCGCAGCTACCAGTAAAATATGCAAATCCAAACATAAAGAAATTTTGTACGCTCCTATCATTTTCATTGTTGCAGAAACCGACGTAACTCTAGTCGAGTCGCACCCACAGCCTCAAGTCAAGTATCAAATGCTTAATTGCCAGGGAAAAGAGATCTTGGTACGTGTTTCTATTAACTATCTTCTTTTTAGACTTAGAAAAATGATCTGTAGATCTCTCGTTTGAAGGTCGAAACTCCAACAGTATGCAGATTTCAACTTGATTTCATTATTATCAATTCAAGCATCTCATAAGAACAATGGTCATGCGTTTATCCTACGTCGGTTTGACACTGGAGCTGTCAGTCTGACAACTATGTTTCGAGCTGCGTACCCTCTCGCAAGTGAAGAAGACGAGAGGGCTGAGCTGTTGTGGGTCAAAGAGAACCATGATCTATCTGGAAACAATGGCTCGACCAAGGAGAATCATATTATCCGCTTAGCAGGAACTTGGGTCGGGATAGCACTAGCGGTTGAATTAGGGGATCAATACGCGATAGGACCGTTGATCCAAATTGTTGTGAATGCGCAACCTGATCCAAATGCTAATTACAGGAGATCGGCTCGAACTATAGTTGTTTCGTCCAAAGAAGAGGTACAGAAAAACACCACAACAATTTCTGTCAACCCTAATATAGTCCAGCAAGCATCGACTACCTCCACTGGAGCCAACATAGTGTCTGCAACATTCTCTCCCATCTCATCTGGTGTTTCCATGCACGGAGCCGCCAACCATGTCACTTCAGAGCCACTTCCCACCTCACCCCCTGGTACCCCGCCCAATCCTTCCAAACGTCGGAAAGAGAACTCGCCTTCAAAGACACCTCTATGGCAGTCGAATCATGCAACGAGTCCCGCGCTGAAGTCTGTCAATACGCCAGCACGAGTGCCAATGAAATGGATGAGGCAAATGACTCCGATTCCTGATAAAGCCGGACCAGATGAAGATAGCAATCATGTAGAAAAATTAGCGGCGCAGGAGTTACACGATCAGGATGTAATCGAGCAAAAGAAGCTGATTTCTGATTTGAAAGATAAGCGGGCAGCAGTAGAGAACGAGAGAGAAGACCAAACGGTAGAAAATAGAAAGTCAGAGGATGGTGTCGATGAGGAAGTATCCTCGACGTCAGCCCCACCGTTGAAGAAGAGAGTCAGAGGCAATGAAGAGCCCGAATATCGACTCGAATTCAAGGAACCGGAAGTTGGTGAACGCAAGATCTCAACGAATCGGCGGGTTCGGTTTCAGTTGGAACCTCGTACACGATCGTTTGCTTGGGGCATTGCTGCTTTTGCAGTCGGTATGGGTGCTGTGTGAGTTGTTCGCTATATGTATGCTTGGTTCACGTCTAATCACGCTTTATAGTTCATTGATCCCCAATTTGTTTTGATGCTCAAGTGATCTATCTTTGTGCTACTACGTCTACTCAACAACTTGTGGTATGAATATATACATCTATCCCCCTACATTTCTATTTTTCTTCTTCGATTGATCGAATGTCACTCGGTCCCTCCTATCTGCCTCGCTCTTTCATGTCCTGGCACATCACGTTGATGTATAACTCATTTTCTATTATTTTGCCTATTATTTTCGTCAAGCTGTTGCCAGTATTTGATGATGACTCGGATAGCTTCTAGGGTTGATCGTTTTCTAGCTTTATAGTCTCTCATCACATTTAGTCGTCCTTCGTTTTGCAACTTCCTAGCGGCTTACTCTAGATATCCTTGTTTCTTTGATACCAAGGTATATCCGACCTTAGCTCAGTTGGAAGAGCGTCAGACTGTAACTGGATAATTGGACATCTGAATGTCGCCTGTTCGAACCAGGCAGGTCGGATTTTTGCTATCGTCCATGTGCTGTGGAATTTGTTGATTGTCTGGTGTGAAAAGCATCGAGTACTCATTCCAAGAATGTATTTGACAAATATCTGGCTTGTTCCCTGGTGTCAGTCACCGCAGCTCCACTCTCCTTGATCTGGACATAATTCATCAGTCCCTCAAACAAACTTTACAAGCCTGTGTCTGGGTTTCATCTTATACTGTACAAGCTCTCATGTCTTTCTCCACTGCTCTCAGTCTCCCTACTTGTGCCCAAGCCACCCCATCTGTTGAAGGACTTGATGGTCTCCTTATCTAACCCTGGCAAACTTTAGCTTGACTTGTGTCTTACCCCTCATAATCTGTGAGTTTTAATATTCAACTATTACTCAAAATTATCAAATCAGAAACTTGAGTGATGTTCGAGTAGTACGGCTATATATTTTTTTGAATCGATAATTTATTACACGGTGCTCAATCGCAGTCCGTGGTGTATTACAGTGTGAATCCACATATTAAAGGTAAATTACCCAACCCTACTGAAACATTCTTTGCAACATTCTTTGTTAAAGTAATAAACAATACTCAGATATGGACATAGTAGGGTTTGAAAGGAGCTCGAGTCCTTGAGCCTAGCATCTAAGTTGAGACTTTGGGATTATTAATGTCTTCACAGATCCAGCTACTCCATGTCAAAGAGCAATGTGCACATGGTATTCTGGAAACTATGATAGGATAGACTAATGAGATGCATTCCAAGAACCATACACAAAATTAAGGAAAACAGAAGTACGTTTAGCCAAAAATTTGAATTGCCGGTCATCAATGATCATAACAATTGTCAAAAGAAGACAGAGAAGAGATAGATATATGTATATGTTTCGTCCTCTTACATGATCAAACACTTCCGTTTATCACTGGACTGTTGGCGGACAGGACTATTTGGGACTGTTCTTGGTGAGATCAGAGTTTCTTCCACGGGGGTCTGTTTCGTGCCCGTGAATATGCCTTGTGCAACTTCCGGAGAAGTTCGTTCATCAGGTATTTTTGATGTACTAGAGAACCACCCGCCAGGCAACAGATGAGATGTTGTTGATTCCAACCGCTTGCGAGAGGACAATAGAGATGCATCAGTGGAAAACGAAGAGCTCAAATCCAAGGTATCATTGTTTTCGTCGAGGGGCCGCAAAGAAGAGGCATGTAATCTGTTACCATTGGTCATCGATGATATCAAAGCTTTGGAAAAACCCACCTGTTCTCATCTGGCTTTTCAAGGCTTGGGAAGAAGTCCCTCTGACAAGATTCAGAGGGTGTGGCATCATTGACCATTGGGATATTAGTGACCGATTCCTTTGCGCTTTTGAAAGATGCTGTCGATTTTTGAAGAGTGGCCGTCGAGGTTGGATTTCCAAATATGCTAGCTCCAATCAGGGCTGCCGCGGAAAAACCATTAGAGCCTTCAATTTCTTCAGAAAGTGAGCGCCTCGGCTGAATGTGATATGAGAAGTAAAACACGAGACAAATAGTTCGGGAATTACCTCTCTTTCGATGGTCGGATCGTCCTTCACGAGAGCTTGAAGTTGTGATTCCTCGAATACATCACACCCTTGTTGTGTGACCGAGTAACTAGAAGTCCACGCTGCAGATGGACCGTCCTCAGCGACCGATTCCTCTTGAGTATCCTCAAGCTGACTACCATTCAACTCTACAATTGGGAGTGTAGGGACAACTTCAACCTGCGACCTTCTACTCTCTGTGCTTAGAGGCTCTTCAAATGTTGTCGTGGTGACAACCTCTGCGGGCGTTATGTTGGGTGGAGAAACCTGCTCAGGCAAGAGACTGCCTTGTTGGCTGACGGAAAATGATGGAACCCAAGAAGGTGAGATAGGACGGTCTTGTTCTGCAGAAGGCATTAAGGAGGAGACTTGTGCTATGAAAGGCTGATGGAATTTTTAGACAAAATTTGCGAGCTGAGGAAGATCCTTGCCTTCTCGGTTACTTTAGATCCCAGATGTGAATCAGTAGGTGTCTCGGAATACGGCACAATTTCGTCTTGGACGGGCTCCTGAACTAGAGACTCGACCGCTCGCTGCCCAATCACTTGTGGAACGACCACCGCTTCAATTTCTTGTCCTTCATGAAATGAGTCTTCGATAACTCGGACATCCTGAGCTTCTGAAATTTCCCTCTCTTGGACTTCTGTTGCATCGCTGATAGAGGGACATTCAACAAGTGTGGCTGTATCGTGTGTTACAAATGTATCATTATGATCACTAGGGAGAACCTGTGAATTTTCGTCCTCGATAATCGCAGTAGTTAGTTTGAGAGATGCATGGCCTGGACTTGAACTCCCTTGTGAGTGGACTGAGTACGAGGGAGTCCAGGACGAGGTAGCTGACTCTGGCTCGCCAACCTGACAAGAATTTCAGAACCAAGGTCGTGCAAGACGGTAGACCTTCTCACCTCAGTCGGTGGTTGTGCTGTCTCAATGGCGGCATCAGAGGGGTTTGCGTCAACCAAGATGTCTGGCCGAGCAGATTGAGCATCATCGATATCACACAGGGACTCTGCAGAAGTCCTTTCTTCAGTGGGTAGGGAGATACCGTGCCCAAGGGTCGTAACTTGAAAAGAGGGAGTCCATACAGATTTGGGGCCTTCCAGCTGCATTGAATCATCCGGAATGCTTAAGATAAATTTCTCAGGTATGAGTGTCTCGACACCGTCAACGATGCTAATTTCCTCAACCACCGGTACCATGTCCTCTACCTTCTTTTCTTCGTTGAGCTCAGGAACCATAATGGTTTCTGTGGTGGTATCTGCCATTGAGATCTCTGCTATAAGCACGGACTCATCCGATAGAGATTCAATAAGTGCAACAGTGGGAGACTCATCATCGGCAACAGCTAATTTCTTGGTAGGACTATCTTCCAGTGCGCTATCGTCGATCTTGACTTCTTCAATAGCTGAATCATCTGATATTATTGGCGGGAGGACGACAGATGTGTCCCCGATGGATTCAACGACTTTTTGGTCGGATGGATTATCAACAACTGGCTCTTGTGCTGGTTGCTCGACAACGGCAACGGCAGCAGGCCCGTGATCAGGTTCGAGAGGTAAGATAGCGAAAGGTACATTAGAGTCTGCCTTGTTGACATTGAGTGTGTCCTGGACCGGGGGTTCCGGCACGGTCTGGGCAACCGGTTCTTCAGTCACAACCGGTGCCGAAACAATGATTGTTTGGTCTAAAGCCATGTCGACGATGGACTCCTCAGAAATTTCAGCGTTTTTTCCTTCCTCGAGTATAGGAAGGGCAATGTCAGCAGTGGTGTCCTCCAAGACGGATTCCTCAACATTTGCTTCAAGTTCCCCGGATAGCAACTTTACATCCTTCACCATCTGAGAAGCAGACGTTGTTTGTCCAATAGAAACGTCCTGGTCGACGAGAGTCTCGACCGCGACTGTTTCTTTTGAAATGACGATGGTGCCGTGTCCAACATCTTCCGCGGATATGTTTGCTATGACTGGTATCAATTCCTCGGCAACAGTATTGCCTGCGAAAAGCTCCTCAACCACTTCCTTTTGTATAGCACTTTCATCTGGTGCCACCTCTTCTGCAACAGATCCTACAAGTTCAGATTCCTCTTTCGGGGCTTTGATAACGAGCTCACCCTTGATTGGTTCATCGACAACAGTATCTTCATTTATAGGCTCCTCAACGACAGATGCCTCTTTTGTAAGTTCCTTAGCCCTCTCCTCTGCTGGTACGTCCTCCACAACAAGGTCTTCCCTCGCGGGGACTTCTGTGACAAGTTCATCCTTCTTCTCAGCGACATGCTGATCTTTCGCAGATTCCTCTTCTACGGCCTCGGTGATATCTTGCGCTTTTTCCGACTCTTCGGCAATAGTCTCCTCCTGAATGGGCTCCTCGACAGCAGAATCCCTCCCAGACACTTCCTCAATTACAGCATTTTCAATTGTAGGCCTCTCTCCAACTGCACGATCTTCCTCTGCGGGTAGCCTTTGAACCACAGATCTGAAAATCTCCTCAGCTGCAGGTTCCGTTGCAGGGGCTTCAAGAGCGTGTTCCTCCCGGATGGGCGCCCTGACAATAGGTTCCTTTCCTGCGAGCTCTTCGGCGATGAGTTTTCCTTTCTCAGCTACTTCAACGAAATTCTCCGATTTGAAGAGTACTCCGGCAGTGGGTTCGCCTTTGAGCCCCTCAACGACCAATTCCTCCTTTACAAGTATATCCTCGGTGGCAGCCTTCTCTTCGACCTGCCCTCCCACAGCAGGCTCTTCTTTGATAGACTCCTTGATCACAGCTTCCTCCGTTGCAGATGCACCTCTCAGGGCAAATTCCTCACCTGCAAGCTCCTCGATCATGAGCTCTTCTTTCACAAGCCCCTCGGTAACCAATTCCTCCTTCACAAGCCCCTCGGCAACCAATTCTTCTTTCACAGGCATTTGATCAGGGACGAGATCCTCTTTCACCGGTTCGCCCACAAATATTTCTGTGACAAGCTCCTCTTTCGCAGGCTCTGACACAGCTTCCTTATGCGTGGTTATCTCCCCAACGGCAGCTTCCTCCTTCACGAACTCTTCAATACTAGGAGGCTCGTTCACGGGCTTTTCGAAAACAGGATCCTTCACAGACTCTTCCTCCTCCACAGGTTCTTCAACAGTAAATTCCTGTGCCACCTTCACATCCGCACCATCTTCCTTTCCTTCCCGGATAACGGGTACCTCCCTAACTACCCCAAGTTGCTCTTCAGTCACCTGATGGACCTGAAAATCTACTGTCGCCTCAGCTTGAGCACCAGAAACCACCTCCTCAATAGCTGATTCCTCCACAGTTTCAGTTGGAACATTCTTCAAATCATTAGCATCCACGGCTTGTCCCTGAGATGCGGCTGTCTCAGAAATCTCCTCTTGAGTAATCACCCTGTCTTCGGCAACCGGGATCTCGTGAGTGACCACAGCTTTTGCAGCAGGCTCAGGAGTAAGATCCGCAGTAGCAAGTGCGGGAGATCTAATTTCCGTCGTGTTATTGGATTCTTCGATCGCCAGTGTTTGAGAGATTTGAACTAGATCGATAGCTGCCGTATGTAATAGATCCCCCTCTGTGCATTGGTCCTCAGCAGCAGCAACAATGTCAGGTGGAGCATCCTGGACAGGCTGCGGTTCAGCGATGATGACAGGAGTAGCTTGGGAGATGGATTCCATTTGGGTTGTGACAACTTCATCTACATCTTCCTGCACAGGAACAATAACAGGAACTTCAGAGTCCTCCTGAGCAAATTGAGTTTCAGGGATACTCGTGGAACCCGCATCATCTACCACTGGTTTCTCCCCCACAGATGAAATATCTGCATCAGGAACAACTTCCTCCGCAACAATTTCAACTTTGGTAGAGGCCTCTCCTTGGACAGAAGTATGTTTTTCAACGACGGCAGGCGCAAAATTTATAGCTGATACCTCCCCGGTGATGATCTCAACAGATTCGCTGGAGATAGATTCGTCGTTAACGCGCGATCCCGCTACAGCTTTAGTAGGAGCCTCAGCCAAAGCATCAGTCGTTTCTTTTTCCTTGATCAGAAATGCCTCGTCGACGGTCGATGAAGTAGTTGAACCATCATTTTCAACCGTCTCTTCTTTAACACTAGCTTTCCCTTGAATCAATTCCTCGGTCTCGGGTTTGGCACAAGGAGTGCAAGTGCCGTCAGCCATCACATCTTCCAGTGGGGTAGCATGCGCGGAGGTGGTTTTCTCATGAAATCCTTCAGGCGTAGGGGTATCGTTGGTATCTGATTCTTCCAGCTGGCGGTTATCAATAAGTGCAGGAGTCGGGGCGACGACTTCGACAGCGATAAGACTATCATCAGCGTTATGTGAGCCAACATTTATTGTTTCAGCTATCTCCTCAGCTATGATGAATGAGTGTACAGTAACTCAACAGGACCATTAAACAACGTACCAGGGGTGTCCTCAGCTTCCTCAATCTGTATGTTGACTTGCGGTATTGCAGACTCGACATGTGTCTCATCGGCTTCAGTGTCGATAACTATCTCTTTTTTTGCATGAGACTCAGCAGTCTTATCTTCAACTCCCATCAACTTCGAGCTCTTGGCTTCTTTCTCGGCACTCTCGTTACCGACACTCGTTATCTTCTCAATCCCAAGTTCAGTTTGGGCATCGTCTTCTTCAACCGGAACGACTTCCGCTATCTCTTCATTAACCTTCGAAGTAACCAAATTGAGTGCCCCCCCCCCAAAAAAAAAAAGGTCAAAAAACTTAACGTACATGAGAGGGCGTGTCAATGGTCATCTGCATTGCCTGCTGTTCTGTGACTGGCATCTCGACCTAAAGTGATTCAAATAAAATTGATGTAGTCTGGATTTCGAACAAATTACTTACTTCCACTATTTTTGGAGTCAAAGAATCACTATCGACAGCCGATTCTGACGCAGGTTCGGTCTCTACATCCTAGCAGATACGATGTCGCAATCAATTGAGCCCCAAGATAGGATATCACAGGCACTCACACGACTTGAGGGGTCTATACTCAGAGTGGATTCTTGAGCGCTAGGATTCACTTCGGTTATAGACTGGATAAAAATAAGCTCCAAGCCGATAGGCAACGAAGACTAAACGCTCACAGCCTCAGATGTTCCTTCAGGTATACTAGTATGGTCAACGTTGTCAGTCTTTTGAGTATCGATATCGGTTATGAGAGAGAGAAAGACGTCAATAAACCAGTTCATAACAATATTCGCCAGAGACGTACGTCTGTAGACACCTCCGAGATAGTGTTGACGACATCCTTTGTGTCCACTGCATCACCACCACTATTATCATCACCATCATCAGAATTCTTCAATCCAGTATCCTTTGTTTCCATAGCATCTGAATCTTCAAGCACAGCGTTCCCAATATCCTTGATAAATTTGAAATTTGAATCACAAATGCAAAATTTCCGACCGCAAAAAAAGCAACACATACATGCTCTTCAGTCGAAACTTTCGACAACGACGTAGCACCATTATCAATCACAGGCTGCGTACCTGATACTTCAGCATCCTGACTCTGCTTTGCAATTCCATCCGACGCGAACGAGACTAAGGATTCGGCAGTGTTAGTCATCGGCTGCGACGCAGCAAGAGAAGTATCTGCGTCGACCATGAATGGGTATTAAATAATTAGAGAGAAAATCCGGATAGTCAAATAGATAGGGAAAAGAGAACTGTGTCGGGTGTCTAAGCTAGTCAGCTAGTCAATCCAACGCTTCCACGAGGGGTTAAAGACTCCTCCCAAATCAATCCATTCACGTGTACTTTCAGAAGGTCGCGTTACGTCACATGCTTATCCGATCACCTTATACGGAAGTTACAGACAAAGTGGTATTTGTACTAGATAAACGGTCATCACCGGCCAATGATGATAATGATAATGTCCAAAGCAGTAAAAAATTGATTCTAGAACAAGAGGACACCAGCGACAGCAACAAAGCTGGCAAGGCCACCAGTGACAGCCTCGATAGAGTAGCTACCAACGGCGGCATTCTGTTTTGAACTGGAAGAAACAACAGCAGCCTGAGAACCACTTGTATGAGCAGAGCTTGAAGTTGCAGCTGAAGCACTGCCACTGTTGCTGCTGTTGGAATTGATTATAAGCTCAATCAGACTCTGTTCGATGATTGACATGTGGGACTCACGGAGCCGAAGCGGAAGAGGGAGCAGCGCTAGTAGTACCGGGTACGGCAGCAGGAGAGGGAGACGAGTTGCCTGAGACGGCGGGAGGTGCACTACTGCTGCTGTCGTTGAGGCAGCTGGGGGAATCATGGTCATGAACAAAGGAAAAAGGGATAGAATGAACATACTCGGTCTGGCTACTAGATTGGATTGTGACAGCATCTGCATAAGCTATAGCACCAGTACTGTCCTTGATGGACATGGTTCTAAACACAAATACAAAAAGCGGTCAATCCAATGTCCTACATCCATCTGGAAAGGAATCAAAATGCTCACATGGAAGTCCCTGCTTGGATATCCACAATCCAAGTTAGACTCGTATCAGAAGTGGAATCCCAACTTTTAAGCTGGACACATGCAAAAAAGTGAATTCGAAGAACAGCAGTAATAAATTCAAACCTACAGCAGCAGCCGATGCCTGACCACCTAATATCATATCAACACGTGGACACACAAGCGTACTACACCAACATGACTCACCAGGAAGGGCAGACAAGAAATACGGGGGTTGACCACCATTCCAACTAAGCATAATCGGTTCTTGACAAAAATATTAAGCATGAACCGCACACACACAGGATTCACACCAAACAAAGAAACTGAAACGCACGACATTGTACAACACTCGTACTACGCCACCACAAACAATGTCAGCCACCATCCCTCACCTGAAAGAGAGACGACATACGGAGTATTAATCATCAGTCCCCAGACGGACTGTACAGAAGCAAGGGTAGCAGCAACAAGAAAAGTCAGGTACTTCATGACGATGGCGCTTATAATTGCGAGCAACGGAGGACTTGGTATTTAATAGGGTAATAAGAGAATGAACGACAGAAGAGACACCTTCAAAAGGAATGTGAGGGGCGAGAGGACAGGAGCAAGCGGTGATGGGGATGAGGGAGACCGATAACGTAAAGGAGCTGTGCTTTTAGTACTCCCCCAAGTTTCACTCTCACGCCCTTTTCGAAATTTCCGAATCTATTTTTGTTTTCAGACATTCCTTTTTTCGGGAATTCGGGTTCTGCTCAGCCTCTGGCGTTGTAGACTGGGGGACTGAATGGGAATAGGAGAAATCCGATAATGTATAATTCAGGATTTCTAAACAGAATAGATAGTAGGTAATGCTTTTTCCCAATCATGAAATGCAATCAAAACATTCATGGCAACCATCTCAATTCAGTCAGTCGCACGATCAAAGTTGGCTTTTCTCGGATGACAAGATCTCCGACAACGGGAAAAACCTCGCGGAACGTATCACATCCTATTTCCTCCTCACAACCCAATCCAACTACTTCTCCCTCCAGGATTATGCAAACTCGTATGTCCAATTTTGACGACTTCAAACCCAGCCCCAGCACGAAGCATCGGTACATTTTTATTCAATCTCTTCAGCTCACTGCTCTGATCTCCTTTCATACTTCCCTCTCCGTTCCCTCCTCCATTATAAGAAGTAACGCATTCTCCGACGCTTCCACTATTCGTACTCCCAGCCATAAAAAATGACTCATCGTCCGCCAATGCACCTGATACACTCAAAGGGGACATTGTCCGCCCCTGTGGTGCTGACACCGACACAGATGTTGGTGTTCCAATATCTGAATAATCTGATCTAACACCAGGAGGCATGATAGGAATCCTTAAGAACGATTCCGCGTGCCATTCATACCATACTTGACGATCGTTTGTTAACCGCCATATTGAGACCTGGAGTTCCGAATTGCTCGGTAGGTAGAGTGGTTCCTATTGAACGAAAGTTGTTTTTGTCATGTGTGATTGATTGTATATAGCAAGAGGCGTACTTTGAACGGGAAGAAAATTGGGAACCAACTTAGCATGTTTTTTGATACCTGATCTTTTCGATGTGGATGTATACTTAGTCCAATACTCCCGTACAAAATCTATTTGGATGTTATGGACACATGAACTGACCAAGCGAACAAACAACTGACTCACGGCCTCAAAGTACCCGGCCAGCCCACTATCCAACGAAACAATCTGTCAAGATGAATCATACTTCAACATCGTGACCACTCACTGTAAAACTCCCGCATGTGGGATCCAAAACCTCAACCTCGCACTTCTCACATTGTGATGATTCGTTAGCGGTGATCTACTCTCATCTGCCGCCACCACACCACCACCATCTCCATCCTCATTCCCATGATCCCTCCTGGGATGTTCAAACCCCCAGCACTCCTGGATTTTTGACCCACATTGAGACTTATCCTCACTTAGAATATTGACAGCTTGGAACATCACAACATAGGGCGTTTCTAACGAATCATCTGCATTTCTCAGCGCACGTGCTTCATTGTAAAGCTTTGATGAGGACAGAGGGGCAAGATGGGATGTATAGGACGAAGGTATCGATATGCCAGTCGCTGGGCATTGTGTGAATACGTTGGTACGTGGTTGTCAAGTGAGGTGCAGAACGTACGTTTCAACCACTTCTGTGCTCCGTCTAAACATTCTGGACTAAGCTCATTATCCCCAAATGAACCTAACAATTCACTGATAAGTATATCCACCGGTTCCGGCACGTCCAGATTCCTCATATCACCGAAGAGGAGTTGAACATTGCTTTCCCTCCATTCATGGTCTTTCCTTTGTTGTAACCTGTCAGAGACTAGCTTAGCGGTTCATGTCATGTATATATGGATTGTAAAATGCAACTCACGTAACGTATGCATTTGGGTTCTTTTCAACGGCGTATACAAAGACATCCCTTTGAGCCCGTCCAACTGCATTCAAGCATCTCGCAACGAGTGGACCACGACCGGCTCCTGCTACACAGCAGATACTGAATGGAATTAGTTAGTGATATGAGAAGATAGGGGCTCTTGTACATTCGTTCTGCTGCAGGCCGATCTACGAGAGCTCTAAAAATCGCCTATATATGCAGCATGAGAAACACGAGAGTCCTGCGAAGACTGAGTATGCTTACCTCCTCGTACCTTTCATACTTGACAGGATCCTGTTCAAAGGTCTGATACGTCATGTTCTGTAAATTATCCATCAAAGGCTGCCATAGCCGTCAACTATGAACTCGCGTCGATGGATCAGGACAGACCTGCAACGGGGCCTGCAAATAATCTTGATACCCCTGGGCGAAATTTTCTACTGTCCCCGCTGTTTGTGCATTTCGAACAGCAGAGCTGGTTTTTTCTAAAAACTTGATATACTGGGAATACGCGGCATCACCTCCGCGAGCGTGTTTGTTCAGAGTGGTGTCCGCAAATATCACAGTCGGACAGTGCTATATAGTCATGAGTCATATTCAAAGAGACCATGGATAGCGGCTTACGATCATACAATCTCTTATGAAAGACTGAGTGGGCTTGGGCAACACAGGATATCCTTTGGTGTTTGCGATAAAGGTAGATGCCGGGAGAAATATATAGCGGACTGATTCTGCAGCCCACTTACTCAACACACCGAGTTTAGAAGGGAGTGGTGGAGTCAGATCAAGTGCTGCGACGAAGATAGAATCAGTTATGGTAAAGACGAGGAAATTGGAAGCGTACTCAGCGTCAATCGAGTGTTGTAATCGCAAATGGACCTGATGAGATCCCACATCTCCCAAGTTGCGTTCATCTCGCTTTCATCGGATGATATCTCAGAGTCATTGCATGAAGCAGTTGATGTATCGAAGCGTGATGTCCCCAAAACGACCTCAGTGTGAGCATGGAGGATTGTTGGATTGTAGATGGGCAGCCGGACGGAAAGAGAGATATAGGGGGTATTTTGAAGGCAGCTGTTGATGATGCGGGCGTAAGATGCGACGTGGGATCTGTTCCGTGGAGCCGGGAGAATGGCAGTGTGGATGCTGAGGTAGGAGGCGTAGGCAAGCTCTTGTTTCAAGGCCTGGGGATATGTAAGATTGAATCAAGGAAAGAAACAGAAGACTTGCGATTTCGGCGTCGTGTCTAATGCCATCGTCGTCTGCATCGAGCTGAAGCCATTCTGAAATCATAGCGATAATTCCCAGGGATTGATCGAGGTGCCTGAGGGTCACTTCATCGGGAAGAAAGCAGGGATGCTGGCGCCAAAGCTCTGCAGCGCGTGCGCATGCTTTTCTTGCATCGTCGCCGTCACCCTCAGCGGGGAGGAGACACATGCCCTCCCAGCGCAGCTTCCAATTTTCAGTGGTGAGAGGAAGACAGACAGACTCGTAGCCCTGGCTGGTGGCATCCTGAAGACGATGCTGAATTGTGGCGTGGTGGTCATGGTTAAAAGGAAGAAAAGCAGCGAGCCCAGCAGCAGGGGCGTGGTCGGACAGGGGCATAGTCAGAGAAGATCGTGTGATTCGATCAAAAGGTCGATCATGATCAGAAATAATCAGAAAACTATAAAACACTCTCAAAAGTCTAAATCCAAAATCTGAATCTACAGCAGCCGGGGGCGCTTGTTGGGTGCCAACTCTGTCTCTGGCTCTACATCTGTCGAGAGTGCCTGTCCCTGAGCGAGAGTCTCCAGCACGCTCGCAGCCACGGTGCGCTGCAGCCCGTCCTCGTCGGAGTCGACTAGGGCCGATACCTGGGCGATGAGACGGTCAGTGAGGGCGTCAGACACCGCATTCTGTGTGTGCTGCGACACTGGGGTATGTAGAGCAGGGTCTACGAGTTCATGCGATAGGGACTCGAGATACGCTGCCACACGTGGGAATTCAGGACGCAGGTGTTCGATGGGCTAGTTGTAGATTAGTATTATCCTGTGAAAAATAGGACATATCTGGACCTACTGAGATGCCCTCGTTGTTTGTGCGGTCCACAACGGCACCCTGTGTGACGAGAAACTGGGCAGTCTTGATGTCTTCGACGGTGTAGAGTGGAGTGTCGCCGTCGCCGTCCACGACGTTGACGTCGCCGCCTGGGGCATAAGCTGGGCTGACGATAGGAAGAGTAAGACTGACACACATACCCCTAGATATAAGAAACTCCAGGATGTCAATGTGACCGTAGGATGCGGCAGCGTGCCTGAAAGAGAGGATGAGGGGTAGGAAGCCGCAAGCGGCAAAACCTACATGGGTGTGTATGTGTGCTCATCGGGCAGGTTAGGACTGCGTCCATGGTCGTCGACGAGGAGGACGACGGACGGGAGGTCGCCGTCGGCAGCAGCCACCCATATGTTTTCCGAAAACATTGGGTCAAGCGTGCGCAAACAGGGGCCCCTGAGTGGAGAGGCAGGTCTCAGAGAACTGCGCTGGTGGAGAGAGGTCCGGCGACAATGAATTCGTACCATTCGGCGACAATGGACCATCCGGCGACAATGGACCATCCGGCGACAATGGACCATCCGGCGACAATAGACCATTCGGCAACAATAGACCACTCGGCGACAATAGACCACCCGGCGACAATGGACCCGTACCACTACCAGGCCCGCTGCTGTATGTTTTCCTTTTTATTGTTTCGAAGCTCATTCCTCCCCAGATTGGGCCCTGCTCTCTGCCGACCTCCAGTTCATTTATCTCGACCCCGTCTTCGCCTCCCACCTCGGCCCCCAGGCCGACCTCCTCATCGGGAAATCTCTTCTCACTTTTATTCATCCAGATGAACAGTCTTCTGCAGAATCCGACCTCAGTGGCGTGCTCCACTCCCGCACTCTCCATGGTTCAGTCACCAGGTTCGTCGTTTCTTTCTTTTCTCCCTTCGCCCCCCCCCCGACTTTTTTCAGTGTCCGTTTTCTGCGTCTCTCCAAAGTGCGTCGCAATCTTGGCTACTCCGGCGCCTCCCCCCCCTGGCCAGATGCACCAAAAATCGTCGGCGACGATGACTATTTGGTTGTAGACATCGTCATCAACTGGGCTGCCGAGGGTCTCGTTCTTTGCTTCATCCATGCCTCTGTCGATCTCAATCCCCAGATCGACAATGACGAGTCTCACAGATCTCGCTGGTCGAATTGGTGTGGCACCTCCTTCATGCCCTCGGAGCAGATCCAGCTCCTCTTTCGCCGTCTCCTCATGTGTGTCCCCCATTCGCCTTCATTATCTGGTCCTCCTCCCCGTGTTTTTCAGATTCTCGCAAACCTTTCCCAACATCAGCTCCTCCTCTCCTGGCCCCCGGATCAAGGAGACGGCCTCACCGGCAGGCAGTTGGCCAGACTCGTGGAGAATGCGGAGATGGACTCAGGTCCACACAAAGATAACAATGCCAAAACGAGCTGCACACGCAGGTACAGGGCCACCCAACTCATGTCCCCCACACTCGGTGAGGTCGAGAGCATCTTTATACCGCATGGTAACCTTCTTTCTCTTCCTCCTCTTTCTTAAAGTTCTCACATCCCTTGTACACATCCTAGGCTCTGTCATGTTTGCCTGCCACAAGTTAGACTCATCCCCCCGCAGCTCCTCTACACCCAACCCTTCCACAATGCATAATCCCATCTCCTATAATCCCCCCAATGGTCCGAACTATCCGCCTCCTTCTGGCCCCTCCTACTACGATTCTCCGGCTTCCTCCTACCCTCCTCTCTACTCTCAGGGTTATCTCGCTCACCAGTCCCTTCTCCCACCTCCAACCACTTCATATCCTCCATATTGGTCTCACCAAAACTATTCTCAGCCTCAGCCCCTTTCTGCTCAATCCCAGTGGGCCACTTCAAGCCCTAGCCATCCTCTCTCTCCTCTAGCCCATACCTCCACCCCGGTGCCACCATCTTCATCCTCGATCCCTCATCCTCGATCTGCTTCCTACTCTACAACCCCAGCAGTCGGGCCAGCTCCATCCTGGCATACATCCGATTATTATCGAGCCACATCGCCCGCTTATAGTGCTTATTCCACGGGCACAGGTCGTGCTCCGCTCGTCGGCAGCAGCATATTATCGACTCCTTCATCATTGTTGACTACTGCCGATCCTAACGCACCTTCTCCGACTATCGATGTCGCTCCGCTATTCAAACGTCGTCCAAGTCCTCTATCAATCAGAGGTGGTGGTGCCGCTGCTGTCGATATAAGATATCAACCGGGTGGCGTCGCTGGTGTCATGAACATTGCTTCAAATTCTGGAGGCAGGGGATCTGGGAACCGTCCAGCGGGCTTATTAGATTGTTCGAGCTGTGGTGCGACTTCTAGTCCAGAATGGAGGAAAGGTCCATCCGGGAAAAAAGAACTTTGTAACGCGTGAGCTCTTTTCCCGAATTGCATCTTTCCTTGCCTGTCACTCTTTCAAATATCTTATGATCCAGAATATTTTAGCTGACTATTTAACAGTTGTGGACTTCGGTTTGCTCGATCAAGGGCAAAAAAGGATGGTGGAGCTTCATCAGGCCATGGTCGTAAAAAGAAATCTTCCGACCCAGGTACCAGCACTTCCACCACTGATCCTGCTCCTAGCGACAGCTCAAAATTTGACTCATTACCAAATGATTCAAACTCCTACTCTCAAGCACCCAATCTTTCGCATCAGCACCACCATATTGTCGGAGGTACGCGTAGTTCCAATGGGATTGACACAAAAAGGCATCGAAAGCGTGACAGTGTCGGAAGTGCTGGTGGAGGAGGCGTAACTCCGCCACTGGCAACTATAGCTGCTGCGAGTGGATCGCCTGGCCATGCTAGTGCACTGGTGAGGAAAGGTGGTTTGGTCTCTGAGAACTCACCCAGCGATAGGCATGGACACGCGCATTATGCTGCCTTGGCCTCTGGTGCCCGTGCGGGCGAGAGTGATACCAATGGGAACGGAAAGGCGTTGACTCCATCACCATCGCCGCCCATTGATACCACTGGTGCGACTACTATTACTGGAGTTTCGACTTCTACTTCGATGCCTTCGACGGCTTCTGGATCATTGGGATTACATCCTTCCGCTGCTTCTCCAGCTTCTTCTTCGCCACCTTCGTTATCTGTTCCGTCTTTTTGCAATCGGACTTCTCAACCTCAGTTTACGACACCTACGTCTTCTGCATCGGGTTTGCAGTCTGACAATTCTCTTGATGCACGGGGTTTGAGGTTTGTGCACTACAATTTTTCGACGCCGGGCACACAGCCTGACAGAGTGATTCCGCCGTTAAACACTCATCCTCAGTCTCAGTCTCAGCCTCAGCCTCAGCCTCAGCCTCATTCTCAGCCCCATTCACATCCAAGTTCACCGCGTTCGTACTCAAATCCACATTCACCCTCTGGAATCCACCCTTCACTTCCAGGATATATGTCCACCGCTCATCATGTTTATTCGGGATACACAGCACGACCGTCACCGCTGTCACAAGCCGGGAATATTGTTACTGGACCTGGTGCTGCTGGGTCTGGTGTTGGAGCGGGACTGCTAACGCCACTTAGTTCTGCACCCCCACATTCAGCAATCGCTGAAACTTCCAGTAACACTATCGAAGAGAGTGCTAGCACTAGTGGGAATGATGTAGGAAGTGGGATGCAGCTCCCGCCGCTGGCATATATGGACCGGTTGGTTCAATCTGGGTCCAGTCAACCTCCTTACGGTTCCTTAATGGGAATGAAATTGGATTATGGAACGCCGCCAGAGTTGGACTCTCCAGTGAATGCTAGTGGGGTACTGCAGCAGCATGGGACCTTGCTCTCGAGTGTGAATAGGGAGCCTTTGACACCACTTAGCGCGGAAAGTCCGATTGAATCTGATGTTGGGAGGAGTCACCAATATCATCACAATCATCAGCACGCTGCTAATGCGAGGACGGCTTTAGGTGGTGGGCAGTGACACTGCTTTTTTCGTGGTTGCGTGATGTCGATAAGTGATGTATGTTCATTTCTTATTTGGTGCGTTGATATGAAGGATTCCAGGATGCCCCGCTGTCCCGGTCTCATCATGGCTGGTCTTTCAGGTCTTGGACATTCATTCTGTTGACGCATGCACGCGAGGATGACAGTTTGCTAGGTGTCCATTGATTAATGTATATTTCCTCCCGACTTTCAGGTTTCGCTTTGCGTGATTGACGTTTTCTGGCACGAATGCCTTTTGTTTCAAAGAGCATTTGGCCGACCTCTATCACTACCCTTCGCCTCTGGTCCGTTGTTCTCACCTTTCTTCATTTAAAGCTCGTCGAACTGGCTGTTGCGAGTTTAATTGGATCTGTAGTCTTACCGAGCTCATTGTTTTCGCGAGCACTTCCTTTTTTGATTTTCTCTTGGCTGTGATTTTCATGTTCTTTTTTCTCCTTGTGGGTCATGCGTGGGTCTCAGAGCTATACTACGAAGAATGATTTATTTATTCCGTTTTATTCTTTTCCACCTGTTGACAGTTCCGTGGAATCTTCGACTCTCGTCATGATTTGGACTGGCAAAAGTGACCTCATTGTACTTGTGACTTGCATGTGGCAGGGTTTCTCCGTCATCAACCCTTATTGTATCACATATGCCCATCAGCGGACAGGACCGTCTGAACACTCGCATTTTTTGCGTCTCGTAAATCACACACATAGCATCAACTACTACACATTCACGCCGCGATGTTCTTCCCCTTTACCTTCGTAATTCGACACCTTGGCCTTTCTTAGTTCCATATCATATAACTTGTGTCAGCTCGGTTTATCTTAATACTGTTACACCATTGTCACTTGACTACAAATATGTATGTTTTCTTTGGCATCATTAGTTCCTTGTTGGGATTTTCGTGTATTCGAGGGGTTTCTTCTTTTCCGATTTTTGGTTTCTGTTTTGCGGTTGTTGATTTACACTGATAAAAAATTATAGTAATACTTGTTCATTAAGTATAGCATTTGTTTTATAGTTCGATCCTTACATTGACTGCCTTTCATGGTCATGTCATAATTGATCTTTCTCCTGAACGGTACACGTAAAATGGTCAACCCCTCATTGATCTACATCGTGATTCTTGTTAAGTGAAATGAACTGATTGCAAGTCAATTTCTGAACGTTCAAAAGCTTGAATCTTGCCATCAATAGAGTCGTATTAAACGTGTGTAATACGTTGTGGCTTGACGACGGTAAGGTTTTTTTTCTTTCTCAAGTAGCTGAGACAATGTGTAAGCCCTGAGGCGTTCCGGGGTTTGGAATTACCAGGTAAGAGCGTTCGGCTCCTTCTTTCACTCCTTCCTTTTGTCCAGAAAGAAGAAACATTCAAAATAGGAAAACCTCGTGGTGGACTCAAGGCATGTCACTTATTGAGAAATGTCAAGTTCTTCTTTATGATGTATCTGTTACAGAACGAGCCTTTGGTATCTGAATTTAGATGCGCAATGACGCAGTGTGTTATAGTATCCAACGTGTTTTGATTGAACGCCTTGAACTGTCCTGGACTTCTTGTCTTGTTTTTTTTGGAAGGGTGTGTGCATGGGTAGTGTTCTGTTGGACTTCTGGCTAAAAATTTTGCAACGATAAAAAGTGATGTCATTGAAATCAATATCAATGGATAAATATATATACTTATCTAATCTGTAATCACAACACACTTTTTTCAAACACTTCAGGTTGCCCACCTGCGACGCTTGACGGTATTTGTGTTGTGTATGTGTATATGTGAGGGCGCTGTGTCCTTGTCAGAGGATTTCTCGAGGATATCATAATCCAAAGCTCCATTATTCCAGTGCTTCTATTCCACCGGGAACCTACATCAAACTGTCAAACGATGTCGTTGGAAGAGGTAAGGAATGCACGAGTGGAAGCGGATGTGTGCACTGGTAGAGATTTGGGTGATTCTGCCATTGAGATCGAAACGGCGTCTACGACAGCAGAGGAAACTATATTGAAGCAACACCGAGAAGGAAACGATCCAGATAGGTAAGTTGGCAAGCTCTTGATCAAGTCACCTTGTCCTGCCGAAGCTAATGTTTCCGTCACAGAAAAGATAACGATGATCTCAAGTTGGGTTTTATTACTCGTGCAAATCCTCCTGAGATTCAGGAGGACGATATGCTCGGAATCGATTCGGAAGAGGAAGACGCAGATGGTCAGGGAGGAGATGAAGCTGAAGTAGACGATGGTGATTTTCTTTCAGAATTCCCAGATGATACACCGGTATGTGTCTTTACACTTAAGTGACTGTTTATGCTGACGGTTTGTGTCTCCTTTCCTGATTCGATCATGACATAGGAGCTTGAGTTGGTACATTGTCGAATTGGATCTCTTGCCAACTTACATCTTCCACGTTTTGCTGGCCATCTTCAGAAGCTTTGCCTTCGACAAAATTTTGTTTCTCATTTAGATCCCGGGGTATTTCATCAACTAACCCTCCTCGAGGAGTTGGATCTATACGACAATCAAATCCAGCATGTCGATGGCGCACTGGAAAAGTTACAGAAACTCATGTACGTCATGCATCGTAGTACTCGCATGCACTGATGGGGTTTAAATTTACTTTGGGCTAGTGTGTTGGATCTGTCGTTCAACCTGTTGCGAGCTGTACCCGACCAACTGGAGCATCTACATGTACTGGACACAATTTACTTTGTCCAGAACAAGATTTCCAAAATCACTGGTTTGAATTATTCGGTTGCACTAAGAAGCCTAGAACTTGGCGGTAATAGGATCAGGGTACGTGACAGCTACTCATGTTATCAATCTTATTTTATACTTTTGGCAGAAAATTGAAGGACTCGATGCCTTGGTGAACTTGGAAGAGCTTTGGCTTGGGAAGAACAAGATTACAAAGCTTGAAGGGCTCGAAAACCTGCGTAAACTGAAAATACTCTCGTTGCAGTCCAATCGCATAACTAAACTCGAAAATCTGGGCACATTGACGGAACTCGACCAGCTTTACCTCAGCCACAATGGTTTTGAGTGTTTAGAAGGGCTAGAGCGCAACGTGAGCACAAGTTCTGTCGTTTAGTATCCAAAATATCATGTCAAGACTTATTCGATATCTACTCTCAGACTCAATTGACGACTTTGGATGTCAGCAATAATTTCATCCCTGCGATCGAGAACATTTCGCACCTGATCAATCTAGAAGAACTTTGGGTGCGGCTGCATTAATTCATGGATTCATTGCATCAGGTTAATGTTATTTGGCCAGATGAATAGTAATAAGATATCAGATCTGCACTCATTGGACGCGCAATTGCGCCACATCCAGACTTTGAGGACACTTTATCTTGAAGCCAATCCATGTCAGACATCAGATATGGCAGGTTATCGACGGAAGATTATGTTGGCACTGCCACAGTTGACCCAGATAGACGCCACGTAAGTCTGCTCAAATTTTCAGCGAGTATCTCAACAACAGGTCCAGGTATGTACGGGTATCATAGGTTGAAGGCCAAACTTCAGTCGAGTTGAGCTGTTCGAACCTGGACGTTGGAAATCCAGGGGTCGTTAGAGGCGCGAGTTTGAAGTTTCTTTATCTTGAGTTTTCGACTGACGCTACATTATGGGCTACATTATGGGCTATTCTATCGACTTGTTATATCAGAGTCAGGACCGACTCGTATCGAGACTCGCCTTCCCTATTCGAACTTACTTTTATTTCAGGATACACGTCTCTTCAAATTATTATTCTGCATTTTTGGCATTTGTGTGATTGATTTTGATAGGTATATCATGCTCATCAATGCTTGATTTTTGCTGAACTGAGAGGGAAATTGCACTTCGAGCAAACACACCATTTCATGGTAGAGATACTCCAAAAAAGTGGTTGACAGGTTGAAATCTGAGGAAGGATAACGTTCGTACGCTGCTGTAAGGTCATGCTTTCACACAGCACCATCGTCTTGCCGAGTTGAAATATCATACAGCGCGTACATATCTACCAGAAGAATTCTTGGAGTTAGGACTAGAATACTGGGAGAGGAACTTTTTGGGTTCGATTTGTTTTTTTTCCAGTGGAATTTAGAGAATCACCATCTCGAGTGTTCAAGTAATGTATGCCCTAATGGCCTAGGACATGAAATTTGGGCCTCATACTAAATTTCATTGTCATTGCATTTTTGGCGTCCCCGGAGTCATCGGCCACATGTACCCTGAATGGTAGAAAACAAGACAATGTTCAACGTTTTGATTATTTTCAAGGCAAGTTTGTGTCGATCAACTCGGTCACATCGAAAATAGCGTGACAGCTTGTCTCCTATGTCCCATTCGTCCAAACCCAAGGCGAAAGGAGTCAGCACAAGCTCATTTTTTGACCTCAAAGCTGAGCTCTCCAAACAGCAAGCAGAGTTCTCCAAGAATAAAGCCTCTGGTAAAAGTACACAGATCGTCGGTGGAGTCAAACGGCTAGACAAGGTGAGCCATGCTATTCGTTCTTACATCTGCATGCTATGTTTCTTATCAGAAAATTTCTAGAAGCCAACTATCTGGGCTCGTCAGAACAAAGGAGTCGATGGGCGTGCTTCAAGAGATATTCAGCTAGAAGAGATCAGTAAGCCGACCCTTGAATCGGCTCGTGCTGTGTTGGAACGCAAGGCAAAGATCTACGACAAGCTCCGGCGAGGAAAATCAGGTGGCTTGAGTGATAAGCAATATGAAGCTCTACTTGTAGATGTGCGCTGTCTTTTTTGTCAAATTGTACCATTCCGTTTGAAACCTTGCCTCTAGTTTGACAGCAAACCTATTGATGCATTTGAATCAGACAGTGATGATGTGGATGAGTCCCTGTCCGTACCAAAACGGCCAGAAGATGATGACGATCCTGTTATTGAGTACGAGGATGAATTTGGCCGCATAAGGACTGCTCGGCGATCCGAAGTACCCCGCGAGTTTCATCCTCGGCATGACGCTCAAAATGAAGACGAAGATGAGGACATTGTGATACATAATCCTGTCAATCATTTCCCAACCTACACACCATCAGAAGAGCGCATTGCAGAGATCTCCAAGGAATATGCTGAGGACACCAACCCACTCAATGTTCACTATGATGCCTCGAAAGAGGTCAGGGCAAAGGGGGCTGGTTTCTACCAATTCTCTGCAGACGAGGAGACGCGAAAGAAGCAAATGGAGGAATTGAAGAACGTACGAGAGGAAACTGAGAAGACCAGAAAAGATTTGGGAGCAGTTGATATATTACCTGGCGAATTGGAAGGGATGCGAGAAGGCCCAACGAAGAGTAGAGCCATGGATAAAAGGAAACGGGAGATTGAAGAGAGGAGGAGACTACTCGAGGAGAAGAAGAAGAAACGCAGGATATCCCCTTCAGCAGATTCAGAGAATATAGCTCACGTTCAGGCTGCTGAAACACATACGACGTTGCTGCCTGAGGCTGATCCCTTTGCAGTTCTTGAATCCATCGCTGCTCCAAAGCCTGCTCCTATTGCGAAGAAACCCCAAGCTACTCCCGATGCCGCTGGTGCCTTTCTTGCGCAACTGCAGCAGGAATTTCTTAGTGCAAAGAAGCGGTAAATCGTAATCATGCCATATCTGCGCTTCCTCGATCAATCGCTCTAACGAAGAAATCTCTCGCCGTCTATTCCAAGAGATCGAAAACTTATACCTTGCTGTTACTGGCTCCCCTCCTTGAATGATGTCTGCTACGCGATAACGTCCTCTATGAATACGCTCCAACATCATCACCTAATAAGCGATAACGCCGCCATACCACGTTATGCATCTATCAAAACTTCTTTGACACCAGAACCACATTACCACATTGTTTTTGGACCTTCTGGGCAACAAATGTCATCAAGCAAATGATTCATTTGAGCGATCTTTGGAAAATGATCGACTCATTCATAGAGATTATCTCCGGTGTAGAGCATCATGCCGGAAACTGACTGAGAGCATGGCATGATGCGTGAAGAGTTGCCACAATGTGTGAGGGAGGTTTGAGAGAAGCTGACAAAAGTTTCTAGTATGACTCGAGTTGCTGCTGCTGCTGCGCAGAGAAAATAGTCCTTTTAACTTCCAAGTACAGTACGATGGAACTCGCATCAAATTATAGAACAACTGAGTGCTCGGCGACATGAAGGTGATCTTGTGGCAATGTGATGTTACGTGTACGTACAGATTGATTACGGTGGTGGTTGGATTCACATCTTAAACATGAATGAGGACACCGCTGTACTGGGAGGGTATGTCATTGGCAGATTGGGCAGTTTATGCTATAGAACAGATAATAAGAAATAAAAGGAACATTGTAGAAGATTCGTCCAGATTATACAGGATCTTTGCCCATGAGGTTTACAGCAGGCTTACAGACTTGAGGTCGGTTATAGTCTACTAGTCTACCCCCATCGTTCTTCGCCGAAAGTTTTTCGTCGTATCAGAAATCAGAAATGCAATCCAAACATTCTGGCTTCGCTGTTCATCCTCCGGACACAGGAGGTATCACGGCGACCTGCTCTCCACCCATCAATGTCACAGAGACGGGATCGTCGACCATCTCCTCATTAACGCACCACTGACTTGTTTCTAAGACCCTTCCAAGGTCAGTATTGGGGTAACTCAAGGTGAGATGATTACTGAGAGAGGAGAGGGGTAAACCGGAAGAGGGTATGGGTATTTGTTCGGTGGTCTTGCCAGTCGCCGTTGATGCTGCGGCGAAGTAGAAGATGGTTACTGTCTGTGTTGTCTGGAGTGTGGACATTGTGGGTTTAGAGAGGTCGAGTACGTCAGGATGAATGAATTGAATGTCAATGAATGGAGTCTTTCAGAACCGACGATATCCTGAACCCATCATTAGTGATGGATGTGCTCATAATTTCCTAGGCGATTTACTGACAACAGTTCCAAAAAATCAATTTCCGTTCTCATTCAGAGGAAGCTTCTGGTTTTCATGTCCGGCTAACGCTGTCTGAACTCACATCATGAGCAAAATAGGTTGTTTATTTCCAATCACGAAGACTCCATCTGAAATCTCGTCAAGTCAAACCTCTTCTCTTTGGAATCCGATGGACGCTCAAGAACCTGGTCGCTCCGAGCTCAAGGACCTCCCACTTGCAATTTTCAGACAAGCACTTCATTTTGAAAACAACTGCAGGTCGATAGGCCATGATCTCGACCTAGACCCTGGCCCCCATGAAATGGGACAAAATGAACGTTAGATTTCTTCATCTGATGTAGCACTTGAACCGGGTTTGTTAAACGTAACACCGTGCGTTGATAGAGTGAGTTAATCTATGCATTATCTCCTTTTGCTCAACTGAAAATGAAACGATTCATGAGTCATTTTTTTCATGGTATTTCATGGTAGGTGTGATGACGGGCCATGCACATATTCATGACACTATCCCTGCGTTCATGGGAAGATTTGACTATAACGTTCACAGATCAACGTCCTTGTCTCGCCAGAAATATCAGTTATTGGTTTTTCGTCGCTGGTAACGAGTATGCTTTACATCCTCTGGACGAATTAGAAGACTGGTGCGGAACATCATGGCAATTCAGGTAATTCTTTGCATCTAGGATCAAGAAAAGAGCATGAGATACCATTTACGGATCGCAAATTGGGTTGAACACCGGGGGACGAGGGCAAACCGTGCAACAACCCTTGACACTTGAAAGAAATCTTTTGTCGCTTCTGTGCATCCACACCAGATCATTGATTTATGCAAAGGTTTATTTCTACCAAAAAAATTCCTATGAGCACGAGGACGAGAGGGAGTTCGGAGAAGCTAGCGAGGTGTTCGCCGTGTGTCACGGCATGCATTGTGTTCATTTCAGTGGGGACCTAGTTATTTTCTAAATAGAATACATGAAACGCGACAAGGACGATCGAATCCTGACGGAGATGGGCATGCCTAATGACTATTTATGACTGTCACTTTATCCAAAGGGCGTAGTTCAGCGGTCCACCATATGGGTTTGGATGTTTGAATCCAAACTACAGGTTCGCTCGGTACAAGGTGGTTGGAAGTTGAGACAAGCCCGTCAAACGAGGATAGATGATCGGTCAAGTTCCACCGAAGTCCAGTGGTTGTCAAGGTCGTCTCGTCGATACCAACCGGTAGAAGGCCACATGTTTGACCCAGCAGAGAATGGTCAATGCTGATACGATGCTCTCCCTAATCAACAAGTGAGTAAGGGTTCCTAGTTCGCATTGATATATCGTACAGAATCCAAGACCCAGCCTACGTTGTCATCTGTCACTACGTAGATCCTTTCCCGCGTTCGGCGGAGCTTGTGACAGAAGGAAAGTGTGTGAATGGTTTGGTCCAGGCGGCCGGTGAGACCGCCAAGAATGACGATGTCGTACTGTTCTGACTGCTCGGACGTCAAGTCATTGTCACTCGGTAGAATCTTCACCCGCCCTTCGATTAGCTCCTTGGCCTGGATAGCGTACACGCATTTCATGAGATCAGTGGAGTCCTGACAGTCGTTTTGGACGACTGGTACGCCCTGACTTTGACTTTGAACTATGGAGCTTCGGAATTCGTTTGGAGAGCTCGTACCTGAGATACATAATATTCTTTGACATCATGTCGTAGTGAATCCAAGTCGCCTTCGATGAGATCCGGGAGATAGCTGGGGGGAGAATCAATGTTAAAACAGATTGCTGCAGCTTAAGAAAAGTACAGACAACCGAGGATTTACATGATGACGAGTTAACAAATCATATAACTGATTTGCACCACCATCGGCACAAGATCGCCAGGACGACGAGAGCCATACCCGTTGAAGAAGTGGAAGAGAGAAGGGTTGATTAAGTATGATTAGTGCATATTGAGGCTTGGTAGAACAGCAAGAATTGAGGAAGTCGACGTTCCACGTCGTCATTGAATTTCTTGACTTGGCAACCCAAATATGACTTAGAAGACATCATACTCATAAGCACGAAAAACACAACATCCAACTGCAAACATGATGCTATACCCCAGTCAAGCGAGAGCGAAGATAAAACTTGCGAGTACAAAGTAAAGTACAATCACCCACAGGTCATCGTCAAAAGAGTGATCAGCTAGTCATTGCAAGCAACATTTATGATCCTTGATTTCGTCTGGACCATGTTGAGAAGCTCAGCACACCTACAACTCCAACCACCAACAACGCCGTCCCAGCCCCAACAAGCCCAGGTATATAATAATACCAAGCCTCGTCCACGTCATCGAGACTCTGAGGACTTTTGATCACACTGGCAGCCATCTGTTCTCCCTTTGCCTTTTTCCGCCTTCGCATATGAGGGGGGTAAGTGTTGCTGTGCGACGACTCTCGTTCGACAACACTTTCTGGCGGCGATGTTCCGATGTCCAGGGATGGCATTTCCAACTCCACGTCACTCACTCCGACTCCGCATGCATCACCTTGTGGTAGCGCAGGGACATCCAAGTCGGGTTGGAGTAAGCGTGCGCGGTCAAAATATTTACTTGCAGCTTCTCGGTCGCGTTTCCATGCTTCAGTCCCACTTTCGCCAACCTGGGATTGAAGCGGCATACGGATGGACGATAGGCTGGAATAGGAAACAGAAAGGAGGATAGACGCGGCACCTTCTAGGTGAAGTAACCCTGCCTCTAGGTACAGTTGCGCAAGTCCTCGAGATCCACCTATGCACTGAAGGAAATATGATGTTGTTCCTCGAGGGGCTGGTTCTTCTGGTCGCGAAACAAACTCATAGTCACCAGAAAGAGGAAGATAATTTGAAACAAGGCGTATAGTAGCAGAAGGAATATGGGCTTGATGCCAGGCCCGGCTTCGACGGGTCAGTACCTGTCAGTCATCCAATCAAATAAATCAAAGCACTCACAGGAAATATTCAAACGCCTCATCTCTCTCTTTCCTGATATCTGACAGCTCCAGCCCAATCAATGCCAAACTCGTTGGATCCATGTTATACTGGTGTTCAAGTTCATGACTATGGTTGTACACAGTAGAATTGGTGAAGTGTGATGCAAGACTCTCCGGAGCAGGTCCTACGATCAGCGAGGGCCATATGATGGACTGCTCCTTCTCTAAGTGCAAGGTGAGTAGCCGTCCAGACCTTGGGCCATGTGGCACCTCGAGAGACGAACAACTCGGTGTCAGACTGCGGATTGGAATACTGGTTGCTACTTGGCCTCTACCTGCCTGATTCTGTCCGTGACCGGGTGACACTGATCGCGAAGCACCCACAGAGGAAGGATTGTTGGTTCCAGTCTTGTTTTGCCGATTTCCATGCCTAAGTAATCTGTCATCCGTAGACGAAAGACTGGCCGATGAGAAATTTGGAGACGGAGAAATAAGGTCATCTACATCAGAAACCGGGCCACCTTCCAGTGAAGCAGCGAAACTACTGGAAATGTCGGGGTCGGAGATATACGCATAGGAAGAGTGGGACTGAGTAGACGCGGTCGAGGCTGTGGAAACTGTACGTTCTCTGTTTGAGAGTCTCGAGTTCCAAGGTTCAAGTTGCCACACCGACGTCGTAGTATTGACCGCGCTGTATAAACGTCCCTACCGAGATTGTATTGTTCAGGCATAGATGATAGAAGAATCATAGACAGAGGATACATACCTTGATGGTCGGTAAATGACCTTTGACTCCTACTATGAGATAGTTACGGTCGATTATCACCTAGGAAGTATCACAGTGTAAGATCCTGCCAATTGCAGGCCTTGGAGGAGTTGAATACGCACAGATAATTCATCTTCCTGAGTATTATATGGTACCATAATGAGCACCGTCGCCTGACATTACACAATTCACGATTCACGCTTTCGAGAATGCATTGATATATTTACCTGATCATGCGACTTTTGGGGGTCAGAGTTGGCAACTACAGAACGACAGACTTGATGAACGACATACCTGATGCCATGAGTACGAGTAATACGGTCTCTCATTGTATCTATCCATAATCGGTGTGGAGAGATGATAGAATATTTGATGGCTTGTGGAATAGCTGTGACCAATTCAGGGTTCAACCACGCTACACGTGCTTTGCTTTTCCGATCACAAGCTAGGTCATTTATTTATTCCATCCTGGTGACTAGTAGATATAGATCTGGGTAACAATTCCAACAAAAATCAAGCAAACGTGAGGAAATCCAAGCGGATGTAATGGTATAAATAAAATGGCATGTCCATGCAAACTTTATGACAGGGATTCATCGTTCTTCGGGAGGCTCACAGATAACAAATTCACCTGCGAGCTCGACTTGATGGCGCCAGCAATTTTCTTGATCCTATCTTTCTCTTCCTCCATGTGTTGCACCAGCATCCCGTCAAGTTTCTTCAAGGCCTCTGGTCTTTGGGCAGTATACTGTTGCCGCAGGGGCGACGTCGGAGATACAGGCGTAGTTCGACTTGCAGTTGCTGGCCGACGCCTTTCGATATTACTCAGACCCACGAGAACACTGGAAGACACGCCCCTGGAAATCACTGGTGATTCCATCAGTGGATCAACATCCTTATTCTGAGCTTGTGCTTGCGCCTGCGCAAACAACGTCGTACTTAGCTCCCCTCCATACCCCAAATCGCCTTTTTTCTCCGAGAAGAATTGTGATCTTGTAGGTGTAAAGCCGAGCGCTTTTCTCGAATCCATAATTCCAATAGGCAACACCCTTGGTCTCTCAGAGTGTCCTCTTCCTATATACGGAGCCGAGAAATTGCCCAAACGCATTATCGTACTTGGCTTGATGGGACTTACTGAAACAGTCGAGTTTGTCCGTGTACGTGCATCTACAGGAAAAGTAGGAGGTGATGAATGTACTGATAGTATTGAGGGTGGTGGGGGTGACTGGGTAACATTATTGGGGGGTGCATCTCCTTCACTGCCATCGTCCGAGGAATCCAAATCATCCATAGCATTAGGTTGTGTCTGCAAAGTATCAAAGAACGACGTAGGTGAGGAAGGAGCGGGTGAGTGAATCGCGACCTCAGTTGAGGTAGCGAGTAAATCTAACGAAGATGGTATGGGACGAACATCATGACGGGAGGACAAGGCATAAGGGGATATACACCATTCTCCTTTTGTTGGAGAGGCTGTACTAATCTGAATTCTGGGTTCCGAGCTAGCAGTACTCCGGTTGAGAGAGGAAAGCGAATAGTTGAATGACGACGAGCGGGGAGGTGGTTGGAGAGCATCATGTCCACTGGAGGTGGAGGGACGAGGAGGAGGCGAGACTAATGAAGATCGAGTACGTATGTCAGGCTCTGTAGACTCATCAATACTCGAGTAGCGCAGGGATGATATAGAAGATTGTTCTCCAGCGTGATTGAGTGCTTCTTGAAAAGCAGATGTTGTAGGGGACATTGATTCTTGTGAAAAGCTCAAAAACGAAGACCGATTGCCTAGTGCTGACAATCTCGGCGATCCTCTTACTAGCCTACCGTCGCTGTCATCAAATGTCGATTGAGATGAAAATGCGCTCGCCCTTGAGGGTAACTCTGCGGTTGTCTCATACGAACGGCTCTGCACAGTGAGTTGTGTCATTTGCGAGGAACGCCGGGTTCCAGGAACAGGCGGAGGTGGAGGCGTCATGACAAATTGCTGTCGCATCAACTCAAACTCGGTGAACAGTGGTGTCGACATTGATCGTCGTAACTTTGACTTGGGCGAGCTCAAAGAAGGAGTGTCTGAACTCTGGTGTTGAAGGTCGGAGTGGGAATGTGAATATATGGCACTGAATGATACTCTGTTGCGCGGTGCAGGTGTCAAAGGTGTTAAAGTCTCAAGAGGGGTTATGGCGCGTGCGGGCAAAAAACTCGAACGCCGCGAATCGTTCGAATCAGGTGCCAAAAAAGATTTATAAGTTGATCTTGAGGTCGAGGTCTGGCTCTGCTCGGACTTGCGGACTGAGTCTTTCTTTTCTGCCTGAGCCTCCATTGAAGATTCCTCCACCTCAAGACTAATCTGTGGCTCCACAATATGTTGCTGCAGGCGCTTTGCTCGTGTCCCAGGGGTTGTGCTCCTGGATAGCTCACCATTAACTCGCGGAGTTGCAAGCACAGGGTTAGATGTACCAGGGACATACGAAAACATCGACTCATCGGGAGTGTTATCTAATGAATGATGGACGGCTTGTTGTAATAGCACCTTCCTCCAATGATCATCTGTTTCGCCTATCGATGACATTCCTGGGCTATTGGGTGGTAATCGATCCGCGAGTATAGCCGCCCCTACAGACTCCTGTACCCCCAACCCATGAAGTGCGGATGCTTGCACTGCAAAAGGATAATTCGAGGCAGGTAGAGGGATATCAACGGCATCTGTTGGATCAATCACATCATCAACATCTTGCCCTTGTCGCTTTACCAGGTTTTGTAGCCGCCGCCTTCCCTTTTCAAAGTCACGCCTCGCATTTCGTGTTTTCATCTCCTGCTCGGCTCGTTTAGCCGCCACGGCAATGTCAGTCACTCGCTCCTTGACAACGGCAACCCGACCGCGGTCAAGGCTCCCGTTGGATGGGAACACCACATTGTGTGGGGAATGGGGAACACGTTGCTGGTTGCGGAGGATAAATGGAGAGGCGATAGTATCGGATGTCGTTCTGAGCATGGGTCCGCTCCCAAAGGTAGATGTTATAAGCGCTGGTCTTGACTTAGACTTTCCAACGCGAAAAATGTCCAGGAAAGTTGGGGTAGGAGACTTTTTTGCGTTCATTGAAGCAGCGAAATCCTCAGGCGAAGGCTTCATATGAGCCGGAGGCAAGAAGTAATTGTTTTTGACGAGAAGCCGAAGTCGATAAGCTACATCATCTCCATCGTAGTTCTGCATCCCTTCAATGTCTTCAATAGCTGATGAGATATCCTGCTGTTGATGGGGTTCCCTCACAGCGGCCGGGGACGAATGAGGAGATCCCGGTTTTGATATGGTCGAAGTGGAGGGGGGGTAGAAGGAAGAGGTACTGGATTTTTGGGTTGAGAATGAATCGCGGACATTGGGAGTAAGCTCAGGGTCACGGGCAAAGGCAGAAAGCGCTGGGTTATACGACGTTTCTATGGAAGCTAGATGAGAGGCCTGCTTAGCGGCTTTTGACTATTAAGAAGACAAACATCAGTATGAGATTCCACAAAATTTTCTATAGCACACACCAATTTGGGCGGCGTCGGAGATGATTGTGGGACACAAGCCACAAGGGTGACCTCTCCGGCAGCAGAGTCAGCTGTGTGCGAAGCCAGACTCTTGCTGCTGGTACTGGACTGTGGATTGAGGGTGTTGGGGACTCGAGGAACTGGATCTGACTTGGAGGTAGAATCCGCAAGTAGGTTCGGGGGCCCGGTCACTGTTCTGGAGCGCGTCCGGGTCCGAGAGCGTCGCGTCAGGCTGACGCCACTGGAGATACTCGAGTTGCTGGACACAGAACGAGCAGACTGGGGCCGGTTTGGGATGGAAATGCTCGTTTCCGGCGACGAGGAGAGCATGTTGAAGGCAGCATGAGATTGTTCGCCCAAATTGAACCTGCCTATCATTCTTGGCCCGTAGTCCTTTTTTGTTATTTACGTAAGGCCACATGGAACTAGTGCCTGGCAGTTCTTTTCCTCTTACTGCCTTCCAGTAATGGCCGATTTATTCGATAGACTCAATGCCAGTAAGTCTTTCCGGCATCGGGAATGTATCCGAGGCCTCATATAAGTGTCAGTCCTTCCACCTTCTCTTTTGGCAAAATGGCAGCTCCTCGTGGCCTCGGCTGCTGTTTTCAACACTTTTCAGAACTTTATGACTTTGAAACTTACCCGTAGAATCTATAACAACGTATCTGCTGCTTCAGGTATAGGTCCTTGAATACCCTCTAATGTCTCTCACTCCTTGTCCAGTTACCGCCCTTCAAGCTCGCACCTTCGCTGCTTGGACTTTAACCTCGGCTATCGTACGATTTTACGCCGCGTTTCATATTCATGAAAAAGTGTATGTGTCGTCATCTATGGCTGTTGCGGTGCTGCTCATAGTGAATAAGACTTTATGATATGGCTTTATTTACCTACCTCATCGCATTTGGGCACTTTTCGACAGAGCTGTTCATTTTCAGGACAGGAAGAATCAACCCAGGCATTCTCAGTCCTGTATTTGTATCAAGTGTGTGCTGGCTGCCTTGTCATCAGATGTCATTACTGACATCAATGATTTGTGTCCCTTCAATTAGCATGTTCGCTAATTTGGATGGTCTGTCAGTATGATTTCTATGTGCAGTCGTAAACTAGCTCTCGACAATGACGTTTTGCTGACCTGTCACACAATATCTCCTACGTGTGCCCCAAAGTAAATTTGATATCCTTTGTGTTTTCAAACTCACGTCCTGAGAAGGAACAGGCCCTGATGACAAGTGATGGGAATGGCGACACGTGCGAACTTTTGAATACTGCTCCTCGAATGCTGGTGTCCATCAGATCGTTGGGATTCTAACACCGCAGGGTCTCAGGGCCACTCGATTGCCTCTACCAGAGATCTGCCATCATTCCTAGTTCTATTCTAACGCGCACCGCCAACTATCATCATCATCAGTGAGCCAAATAACAATCAGGATCAAACGAGCTATTTTGAGAGACTTGAATTTGGTCGCCATAAATAATTGACTTGTTGCAGGGGCTCGTAGTAACGTGGTATCAGGAAGGAGAGTGCACTGCTGGCTGGTAGTTAATGTCATGATTAGTCAGCTGAAATACAGTGATATGTTGATTCATATCATGCAGAATTGGTAGAAGTTGATTAATATTTCTTCATTGTTTATTTTTCAATATTAAACAAGATCATCACTACATAGGCATATCATTCCTTTTATCACCACCATCCCCTGGGGTGAAATAACCCTAGGGGTTATACTCTACCTAACACCTCTCACTAATATTGTCATAAAGTCACCCATCCATCTTTGTTTCTCATTGCCCTTTGGGGTGGCACATTTGTGCATTCATTTATGCATTGGGAACATGACCACAGCATGTTTCCTTTGTACCTGCTTTTTACTGAGGCTGGAAGAGGGCACCATCTAGAGGTTGAACTAATAGCTAGAGGGGATCCACTCTCGAAAAGAATCCTACAAACACTCTATCACTGAACAATACCCATATGGAAGAGCTCCCTATAGCTCACCACAAATACACGTGTTCCTCTACAAAATCCAGGTATCACCTTTGGGAAGTATATTAGGACATGGTAGGTACAAAGACAAACCACTTCGAGCTCTCTCTCAGGGTAGAATAACCCTAGGAGAGTTACTGGTACTCTTGAAAAGGGGTTTGACCAGAGCACTCGTTGTGGTGTCCATCACCTGATCCCAATGGGATTGTTCCATGACGATCAAGTTCTATGACAGGGGCTAAAGGCTAGGGTGGGGTGATGGATATCGCGAATAGAAGGGGTGGGGAGGTTTTTAGATAAATAAACGTTTTTGGAAGGCAAATACTTGGAGGTAAAGAGTCTGTTATTTAGTGTAGTTTTCTCGCTCTTCACTACCTAGGCTACTAACTACATAGTTGGTACTTAGGAGGCATGCTTACAACACATGCCACAGGGTCTACCACTGTGCTTCCAATTGCCTCTTATTCATTTGTATTTAGAGTAGTTGGCTTTATAATTGATGATTTAAAAAAAAAAAAAAACTACATAGGCATATTGAAAAATAAATCCTGTGCAAATGTATGTTGAATGGCTATACTTTACTCATCTAAAGATAATCTAATTTGTCTTGTTATGAACCATCAAGTAAAAAGGGAGTGCAGCAACCTGACCTTCTAACACTATCTACTGTTACACTATCATACTGGACAATTAATTTTGGCAATATAAGTGACATTCAGAACCTAAAAATCATAATAAACAGCTCTTGAGAGAGAATTGGCTCCCTAGACATAACCACTAGAAGTCCGGTTGTGTACTCGAGAATGCTAGCTGAGTAGTGGAGTAATGGCCACAATCACCACTATCAGTACCTCATAACACTTTCTGGATGGTCTCATATCATATCTATAAGATGGACTCCCCTCTAGAAATGCTCTCAAGAGTGAACTTAACCTTAGAAACATTTCCCTTGACAATGACGTCACCTGATAGCTGATCCCTGGTTTATAATAGGAACACCATCAGAGGTTGTGCATCAGTTCTGATTGGCAGGCCAAATATAGAAGAACAAGATGAGGATATGCCGAACGTCGTCAGGAAGGGATAGAAAGAAGAAGGACCTGAGGGATGTGAACAGGAAATAGTAGGGAGAGTAGAGGAAGGTTTAGAAAAGGAATTAGGAGAGTTGGAAGCAGAAAGGAGTGATATTGATGATAAAGACATGCTCGAGAGTGGTCAGACCAATATCTGAAGAACCTCTCGAGCACCCAAGAACCCTTAGAGCAGGCTCAAGGTTGGCTGACAAGATAAAGAAAGTTAGTAGGAAATGGACAAGGAGTATGGAGAGCGGCTGTTGCATGATCGGATGTGGACTCGACTCATTTTACCTACCTTTTCGAGTAATCTGGAGAATTTCTTTCTTATTTTGTTTGTTGCATTCTGGGCTTTGTAATACTAATATAATACTCTAGTAGCATGGAGAGGTACAAGAAGAAGAACCCCCATCTTTGCCCTTCGTTGCTCTAGAGCTGAAACTCGACTTGAGTGATTAAGAGCTCTTTTTCTCTCTTTCCTTTTTATAAAAACCTTATAAAACTTCCCTCAAGGGATACCCACTCTAAAGGAGGACTTGGGCATTTGCTT
>Ga0153957_100056_pt1 | contig 81897 bp, 88 predicted proteins | sample TSFL041MetaG_FD_104745 | JGI IMG/M metagenome (GOLD analysis project Ga0153957, IMG submission 104745) | Attine ant fungus gardens microbial communities from Florida, USA - TSFL041 MetaG | ecosystem: Host-associated > Fungi > Mycelium > Unclassified | place: USA: Florida, Wekiwa Springs... | reverse complement strand
TTGTAAACCTTTCACTTTATCAGCCTTGTGCTGCTAGTTCATTGTGACTAGTACATGCAGAGGAACATCGTCGCGCCCTTAAGAAGACGATTAGAGTAGGGATCTTCCCTGAGAAGTGATAGTATAACCCTAGTATTAGAGCAGTAATTAGTAAGGCAGTAGGCACCTGGCTGGGTGAAGATTTGTGCCCTAGCAGATATAAGTAGTCAGTAGTCGAAGCCGAAGAAAAAGGGTCAGTCAACCGGCAAACACAAATACATTTTCATTTCCTTTCCATAACAACAATTCGCCCTTCTAAGTACAATACACAATGTCCTTAGAAGTGTACAACGACATCCTGAGCAAGATGCTCAACACCCAGCAAGCACTCGCCAAAATAAGATCAGAATTAGAAGAAAGAGAAGGCAGGAAGTGTTGGGAATGCAAGCAGTTTGACCACCTGGCCAAGAACTGCAGGGACAAGGAAGGAAGGGTGGAAGAAAGGAAGAAGAAATCAACGAATAGATTTGAGGCCCTGGCAAGTAGGGTAATGCAATGTGGGGTAAAAGAAGTAAGAAGGCAAGAAGTGGTGAGAGAAGTGGTGAAGTGTTTTGGGTGTAGAAGAAAGGGACACAAGAAGTGGGAATGTCCCAAAAAAAACAAAAGGAACAGAAAGGAAGAAGCGGCATCACCGCAAGCAGTATGGGAGAAGGTGAAAAGGCACAGTAGAGCAAAGGGACTGCCCTCAAGGGGAGCGGCAATATGTATGGAAGGATGGACGACACCCAGAGAGGTCGTGACATTTGTGGAATGCAGAGAATGCAATTACAAGGGGACGAAGACAGAAGAGAATCAGGGGCAAGGGTTCCTGAGCAAGGGGCAGTTATGTAACATATGGTGTGGAAACTGCAAAGAGGCTTAGAACTGGAAAGAAGAGGAGGCAAAAGGTAATAGAGCAGAAAGAGTGAAGTGTGGCACATGTGAAGGCAAAGATACAGTAGTAGAAGGAGAGGTGGAAAAAAATGAGAAAGGAGAAGTGTTCTGTCCACCCTGCAGGACAGGAAAGAAGACGCTATGGTGGAACTGGGGTAGAGAGTTGAAATGGTCAGTGCCTAGGGCCCAAGTGGAAGGGGCTGGAATCACTGACCCGGAGAAGAAACCAAGGGAAATCAAAAGGACCTTGAAGGGTCTGCGGAAAGTGTGGATGCAAATAGAAGTAGAAAAGATTGATATTCATGAAGGGGTATTGGTGAAAGCATTGCTGGACAGCGGATCCACAGGGCTCTTTATGAGCAAGAAGTGCACAGAGAGAGGAGGTTTCAAGTTGATAAAACTTGGAAAACCAATAGTAGTGCAGAATGTGGATGGCATAGGAAATAGTGGAGGGTCGATCACACATGAAGTAGAAGTAAATCTGTACTTTAAAGAACACATGGAAAGAGTAAGGATGGATGTGTACAATCTAGGAAAGACAGAAGTAATATTGGGCATACCGTGGTTACAGGTGCACAATCCAGAAATAGACTGGGAAAAGGGAGAGGTCAAGATGACAAGGTGTCCATCCATTTGTGGATGATATATGGGCAAGAAAGAAATGGGCCTGGAAATAAGAAAAAGGAGGAAAGGGAAGAAAGAGACACAGGAAGATGAAATGGAAAGGATTAGATGGGCAGCAGACAAAAAGGAAGATTGGGGTAGAGAAGAGGAAATAGAATTGGACCATAGAAAAGTAGAAGCAATGGTCCCTCGAAGGTTCCACAAGTGGTTGAAGGTGTTCAAAAAGGTGGAGTCAGAGAGGATGCCAACGAGGAAGATATGGGATCATGCCATAGATCTCAAGGAGGAGTTTAAGGCCAGCAAAGTACGAGTATATCCACTCTCTAGAAACGAGAAAGAAGAGGTCCAACAATTCATTCAGGACCACTTGCGAAAAGGGTACATAAGGTCTTCAAAGTCACCACAGACTTCTCCAGTTTTCTTTGTGGGAAAAAAGAATGGCGGAAAGTGTATGGTTATGGACTATCATAGACTCAATAAGCAAATGGTGAAAAATAACTACCTGTTGCCATTGATTACCGACTTAGTAGACTCAATGGGAAACAAAAAATTGTTCACTAAGATAGATTTACGATGGGGCTACAATAATGTATGCATTAAGGAGGGTGATGAGTGGAAGGCAGCCTTCACTACACATGTAGGATCATTTGAACCGGTGGTGATGTTCTTTGGGATGATGAACTCGCCAGCAACATTTCAGGGGATAATAAATGAGATCATAAGAGATCTTATTAATGAAGAAAAGGTAGTGGTCTTTGTGGATGATGTGTTGGTGGGGACAGACGGTGAGGAAAGACATAAAATAGTAGCGGAAGTATTGAAGTGGTTGGAGGAGAATGACTTATATGTGAAACCAGAGAAGTGTTCATGGAAGACAAGTAAAGTAAACTTCCTAGGAGTAGTAATGGGTCAGGGGAAAATTGAGATGGAGGAAGAAAAGGTGAAAGGAGTATTAAACTGGCCAGTACCAAAAACGGTTAGAGACATTAGAAAGTTCTTAGAACTCACCAATTATTATAGGCGGTTTATTAGAAACTTCGCAGCACTTGCAAAGCCCTTGAACATGTTGACAAGAAAGGATGAGAAGTGGAAGTGGGAAGAAGCCCAGCAGAAGGCATTCGAACAATTAAAAGAAATCTTCACAACTAGACCATTGTTGATAGCACCAGACTTAGACAAGGAATTTAGAGTTGAGGCAGACGCTTCCAATTTTGCAACAGGAGGTGTATTGTCTATTAAATGCGAAGACAATAAGTGGAGACCAGTGGTCTACATCTCAAAATCATTGAATGAAACTGAATAAAATTATGAGATTTATGACAAGGAAATGTTGGCAGTGATTTGATGTCTAAAAACCTGGAGGCACTTCCTAGAAGGTGTAAAGGGAAAATTTGAAATTTGGTCAGACCATAAAAATCTAGAATACTTTATGAGTAATCAGAAGTTAAATAGACGGCAAGCTAGATGGGCACTCTATTTATCTAGGTTTGACTTTGTTTTAAAGTATGTACCCGGAAGTAGAATGGAAAAGGTGGATGGATTGAGTAGAAGATCAGATTGGGAAATGAAAGTAGAGAGAGATAATGAAGAACAAATATTGGTAAAGAGAGAATGGTTAGAGGCTCGAGCAGCAGAAGTATCTGAAGTAGTAATAGATGGAGTAGACATTCTGGACAGAATAAGGAGGAGTGAAGCAAGAGATGATGAAGTTGTTAAGGCAGTGGAAGAAATGAAACGAGCTGGAGTTAAAGTTTTGAGAGATGAAGAGTGGCGAGAACACGAAGGGTTAATGTTGAAAGAAAGAAAGGTATATATACCAAAGGATGAGAAGTTGAGAACAGAGGTGATCAGGCTATACCATGACACGCCTGTAGGGGGACATGGAGGACAGTGGAAGATGACAGAATTGGTAACTTCTGGTGACCGGGAGTGAGTAGGGAAGTAAAACAATACGTGGAAGGATGCGACGCGTGCCAGAGAAACAAGAATCGTACGCAAGCACCTGCTGGCAAGTTAATGCCAAATTCAATACCAGAAAAACCATGGAGTCACATATTGGCTGATTTCATTACAAAACTGCCATTAGCATAAAGATACGACTTGGTTCTGGTAGTTGTAGATAGGTTGACAAAAATGGCTCATTTTATACCTACTACAGAAAAGACAACAGCAGGGGGATTAGCTAAATTATTCGGAGATAATGTCTGGAAGCTGCATGGCTTGTCAGAAAGTATTATTTCAGATAGAGGGCCGCAGTTTGCAGTAGGAGTGATGAGGGAGCTGAACGTAATGTTAGGGATCGATAGCAAATTGTCGATGGCGTTCCACCCACAAACAGATGGACAGATGGAAAGAATGAATCAGGAATTGGAACAGTACCTGAGAATGTTCATCGACCATCGATAAGAGCAGTAGCTGGAATGGCTGGGAACAGCAGAATTCACCTATAACAACAAAGTACAGACAAGCATAAAAGTATCACCGTTTAAAGCAAATAGCAGATGAGACCCAAGGATGGGATTTGAGTTGAGAAAGAAGGGAAAGTTCGAGGAAGTGAAAAAATTTGTGGAAAGGATGTAGGAGATACAAGGGGAGGCAAAGGCAGTACTCAGTAAAGTGCAAGAGGACATGAAGAGGTATGCGGATAAGCATAAGGGAGAAGTGGAGGAATATAAAGTAGGAGATCTGGTGCTGCTCAGCACAAAGGACCTCAAATACCAAATGGTGGGCAGGAGAATGGAAAAACTTATAGAGAGATTCGTCGGACCTTATAAGGTCAAGTCAATAGTTTTGACAAACACCATAGAATTAGAACTATCTAGTACAGTAAAGATTCATCCAGTAGTTAATGTAAGTAGAGTACAAAGATACACCAGTCAGGTGGAAGGACAGAAGAAAGAAATGCTACAACCCGTGGTAATCAAAGGAGAAGAGGAGTAGGAGGTAGAAAAGATAATGAATAAGAGATGGGTATGAGGAAGAGATAAGTACCTGGTACGATGGAAAAGGTGCATGGCAAAGGAAGATACTTGGGAGAGTAGGGAAAATCTCAAGAATGCAAGTGAGTTAGTGGAAGAGTTTGAGAAAGAATATGGAAGAAAAGAAGAAGAAGAAACACAGCAGCAGGAAAGGGAGGAAGAGAAGAACATATTCAGCAAGGGATTGCCTAGGAGGTATACAGCAAAATTATTGTATGGATGGGGGGAGAAGAGATATGAGCAGGAGTATTGAAAGAACTTAGAAGAAAATTGGCAGCGATGGAAAAGAAATCCATTTGCTAAAGTAAGCTATAATCTATTCTTACAGATAAAACAAGAAGAAGAAGATGAGATGGGGAACATTGGGGATTGGGACAGTGAGTTGTAAAATCCTCAAGGACAAGGAAGCTTGAGAGGGGGGTGGTGTAATAAAACGGCAGGCAAGCTAGAGCATCTATGGTGGCAGATTATTTTATTTCTTTTTCATTTTTCTTTATTATGTAATAGTTTGAAATGTGTGGGACACTATGACTCAAAAGGAGTCCGCGGGATAATTTGAGTAGACAAATACTAGTAAATACCAATTCGCATATAAGTAGCTAGAACAATTAGCGAGGACTCTAACGAGTTCTCTTTGTCAACTCTGACTTAGAGTGTGATCTGAGGTTATCTCAACTAAGGATTACTACAGTGAACAGGAAATAGTAGGGAGAGTAGAGGAAGGTTTAGGAGAGAAATTAGGAGAGTTGGAATCAGAGAGAAGTGATATTAATGACGAAGACACGCTTGAGAGTGGTCAGACCAATGTTCGAAGAACCTTTTGAGCACCTAAGAACCCTTAGAACAGGCTCAAGGTTGGCCGACGAGATAAAGAAAGTTGGTAGGAAATAGACAGGGAGTACGGAGAGCAGCTGTTGTACGATTGGATGCAAACTCGACTCATTTTACCTGCCTTTTTGAGTAATTGGGAGTATTTCTTTCTTATCTTGTTTGTTGCATTCTGGGCTTTCTAATACTAATATAATACTCTAGTAGCACAGAGAGGCGCAAGAAAAAGAACCCCCATCTTTGCCCTTCATTGCTCTAGAGCTAAAACTTGACTTGAGTAATTAAGAGCTCTTTTTCTTTTTATAAAAACTTTATAAAACTTCCCTCAAGGGATACCCACTCTAAAGGAGGACTTAGGTATTTGCTTGGACTAGGAGCTGAACTGCTCGCTATGTGTTTTTGGAGTAAGTTGCCAACTGTATGGTCAGTTGAGAGCAAGCTTATATGAGGGCAACGTGAGATCTAGATAGGACTGCTGTATCAATGGCGAGCCAGCCTATTAGACTAGTATCTTGGACAGTAGTGCTACAGTGTGAGAGGAACACACACCTTTGAGATCCGACCAGTAAGAGTATTCTTGAGCAGAAATTAAAAACATTTCTTTCATTCTAGTATCTAAATACAAGCTTTTACTATCTCGTGAGCCCCTCCCTTTTATATTTGATTACCTCCCCAGTGCCTACTCGATTGTACACAATTGTGGAATGACTTGGAGATTTTGACTCTCTAACTTGGTAGTACCCACTTTTGTAAGAACAGTAAAGCACTTTGATATTTCTATCTATATACCCATTACAAACACACAAATCCTCGCTTTGCTTTAAAAATCCCCATTATCACTAATTGGTCTAACTACTTATATGCAAATTGGTATTTACTAGTATTTGTCTACTTGAATTATCCCGTGGACTCCTTTTGAGTCATAGTGTCCCATGCACTTCAAACTATTACATAATAAATGAAAATGAAAAAAAATAATAATCTGCTGCCACAGATGCCCTAGCTTGCCTGTCGTTTCATTATAGATATCATAAATCATGATACAAGGACTTTTCTTTTCTATTTTTACTTTCTATTTTTAGAATAAACCTACATAATCAGGGAAGTCACATGACATGTCACATGATCACCATAGGAAAGTAGTACACAGACCAAGTAAAATAGATATAAGTAGTGTACTCAAATCCAGCGGGGACTCTAACAAGTTCTCTTTGTCTACTTTAACTTAGAGTTGGGATCCACCTGCCTGAGTTACTTGGGTGACTGTTCCTTACACTACTATCTGTTAAGTTCTGAGTAATTCCCCATGTTAGACAGCTTCTGCCCACATGTTCTCCCCCACATAGTGGCTATCTGATTGGCATGTGATCGACCTCAGATTATTACTTGATTTCTTCCCATGCTTGTCCCTTTTATGTTCATGACATTCCCATGTTGTAGCCATCATGTCATAATATCATTAATTAATTAATTAATCAAAGAAAAAGAATGAGTGCATGATAGACACATTGTAGACATTTCATCTAATAGGTAAATAAACCTTAGTCATCTATCTTCATAGGTGACCCCTGAGACATTTCATCTAATACTTGGACACTGGTATCTGTCATTTAGTGTAAAATTTTTTTTTCTCTACCTAGACTACTGACTACAGTTGGAGTTTGGGAGGCACACTTACAACACATGTTGGGGATAGTGTTGCCACAGACTGCAATTGAGCACCATGTAATAAATTGTTGATTCAAAAAAAAAAAGGGAATGATAGTAAAGGAAGTAACTGATGTGGTACTATGACACCACTCCATGACTATGAAGGTATAGGTAACACAATAGTCCTATTCAACACCTTGGAACAATCAAGTCTTCCCGCTGCTTCCCCTTTTAAATGTAATGGTCTGCAACCCATGAACTCTGTGGATATACCATGTAGGAAGCTGTTTACAGCATCATTCAAGATTTTGATTGATAGTCTCATTGTCAAGCTCTGAGAAGTTATCTGCCTACTACTTGATGAGTGAGGCAGAGTGGCAAGATCTCTGTAACCAGGGGATCTACTCTTTACGACTGGATCAAAAACAGTTGCTCGTATGGCGAATTGAACCAATACTATGCTATTTTGGTCCCTAGAGAACCCACCTATACGCTACCTGAAGTAGTGTATGAGAAAGCCAGAAAGCATTATTGTCGAATGGTTAATAATCCACTTTCAAGGACAACAGAAAATTTTGGAGCGGACGAGGTCATATTTGATCGTCTTCCTCTGCAACCGCAAATCTACGACATATTGAACTACTCTTACATGCTCCATCACCTCCAGGACATCAAACCATAACTTCAAAAGAAGCAAAGACCAAATCATAGTGACTAAACTCGTAGTTGATCTTGTCTGTCCTACGATATTTGATGGGGTCAGCTTCCTCGTCGGATTGGATGCAATTCAAGGCAGCTCGGAAGGCTCTTTGAGCGTCCTCTACGGTGCCCTCGGAGTTTTTTCTATCATCATTTTGGTTTGACATAAACAGTGTAAGAGTGATACGGCCAGGCCGGAAAATGGACACGACGCGCTTAACGAGCATCTCTATACTGGGCATCGCCCTTGGGTCCTTCTCATCATGTGAGGAGGCCAGTGGGACATTGCATTCAAAGCTGGCGTAGGACCAGCCTTCTTCCGGGGTAACATGGATTGTGAAGTAGCCCTCCCCAGGATTAGAGACAGTGGGTATATTGAGGGAGCCCCATTTGATGAGTGCGTTGGAAGAAAAACCGCAGGGGGTGAAGGCATATGCATCCAAAGACGTGAGTTGAGAAGGAAAGATATTATTGATACCTAGTTGATGGGAGATGTCGAGAGCAAGGTTCGATGGGGATTTGGATGCAAGCTTTTGACCGAAGAAAAAGGAGTCGCGTGACCCTTTGTCGAGATCACTCATGAGAATTTCTATGGTGTAGTCAGGCACAGCCTGTAAATTTGGTGGAGAGTCACAGTCGAGGTTCTGGCTGTTGGACAACGAGGTAATGGTCCGAATTTGTGAGGCCATGTAAAGAAGCCAGTGATCGCCGTTGACTTTACCAATGGTATAAGCAGCACCATCCTTGAAGATATTATCAAGGAACTCGACTTCTCGTTTCCAGTCTCGATGAGGGCCCTTCTGGTGTTCAGGGAACATAAATGACTTCCGTGAGTAGAAACAACGATAGATGACGGGCATATTACAATATTGTGCGGCAATCTCGAGAATGCGTGGTAAACCAAAGAGGTTGAGAGTGGTACCACAGGTCTTCAAGATAAGTTTGTGAGGGGAGACAAACAAGGATGATTCACTATGGGGCAGAAAGACAAATATCACTAGTGATCAGAGTATGAAAGGTAGAAGGATAGAGATAATGACCTGAGCAGATAAGCATCGATTTCGTTGCCCTCCATTACACTGAGAACTTCGCACTTGACGATCTTGAGCATATCTTCCCAGACCTTTCTATCGACTCGGCGCAGACCAACCTTGCCGTTCACATCTGGAAGGCCTGGGACAGCTGCTGCCGATGGAGCAAACCAGAGCTCGAGGAGCTTTTCAGTGCCCTCGAAGGGATTAGACATTGCACTGAGATCAGTGCAATTACCATCACGAAAATGTAGCTTCCGATAATTTTGATTAGTAAAATTATGTCTCACTGTTAAAATCTTGATAGCCAATTTGATGGACCCGAACTTGTGTTAAAACCGCTTTAAAATTTGTAAACGGATCCTATTTGATGGGCCGGTACATCTCTGATCTATTTATCAGCCACAAAACCTGCTCAGACTTTTTACTCCAAGTCCGATGCATAGTCCGATGTATAGTATATTAACCACGCATGGTATTGCAAATATTTCTAAAGAGTGGGAATGCCTCCCGAGAAAAAAGCGAAACGCCCTGCCCGAAAGCACCTGGACTTGCATTGGCTTGAGCATTCTGATATCCTTGTTTACCCAACAAGTTTCACAGCTTGTTGGAGAACTTCATACGAGGTTTAAACATGGCTGTTTGTTGGTTTGATTAAATCTGGATGACCGCTTACAGGTTGTGGCCTTATAGATAGAAATTACTTTTGTAAACAACATACTCGATCCACGCTCTTCCCGTGATCGACACCGACTTCTGACTATTGTTATTGGTGTTGGAACCTAAGTGCTCGATATCTGGTCTATCTCGGACGTCTTTCATCTTGTCAGTTGTTTATCACTCATTGCATGCAGTTCACGTCTTCAGTTGCCTAATTTGGCGTGAATCTGTAAATACTTTGACGTCCTCTCTATATCAACAACCGCGTTGGGATGAAATCAGGAGATGAATACAGAAGTTCACCTTTCGATTATCCTCGGATCAAGATTAGTAAAAATACTAAAGTGGATCATGTAATTGCATCTTCCATACATATGATCGAAAAACATAACTGATCTTTGAGAAAGATCTTGAATGACGAGTTCGTCAGAGATGAGCATCGTAACTTCTAGCCTCCCTTTCAACGTGAATGTGAAAGATAAATTCTTCTGTGCAATAATTGGAAGACACTAAATTCTTAAGTTGAGACTCACTGCTAATGACCGCCAACTCTGTTTAGTGCAACAGGGCAACAAATGGACATGCATTCCCAAGATGGGTTAATCCAAAATCTTCAGCCCATAGATGTACTCCTTTCTACAACATTGGGAGAGGTAGTTTAAACCAAAGATCGCCAAACCGTAGTTCAAAAGATGCGTCAAGGCCAACTTCGTGCACAGATTAATAGTGGACATCTGCGAAACGGGGATAATGCGTTGAATACTTGACTATTTTCAGGGGGTACGATCAACCTGTCCCTGTCCTTGCTGTCTTGAGCTCAAATTTACAGGTACGAATGGCGGACTCCCAAACGAGGGCTTCACAAACAAGGTGCAAGACAGAGGTCAGCATTGCAAGTGACAGTGTCCAATCTTGCAGATGTGCCTTCTGTGAGTGTACCACAACGTTGTCTATAGGAGATAATTAAGATGACACCTCGGACATAGAGCGTCATTTAACTGCGGCAAGAATGTACCCATGATTCCACAGTAATGGCACCTACTGGATTATCTGACCATAACTGCGGCGCCTCTTTGTATATCCTTCATAGTTATGATCTTCCCTGTCTCATGAATAGTTTACACTCTCTCGAATGAATCTTTGACGACGGCAAGATATCATCATGGAGAGTAGGATCAAAAGCCAGCCACGCATATTATACATTCCATCCATTAGACTGTTGGCTCGGACTAGACCAACCTGTGGCACCACCGCTAGACCACGAGCCAGCTTGTGGGCTGGCACCCCAACCTGCGTTGGAATTGCTTCGCTGGCCTGGGCTTGTGTTCCCCCACTGGCTGCTAGCACCCCCTGACCAGGTGTTGACAGTTGGTGCAGGAGCCGCGGCCCAGTTTGACTCAGCACCAACACCAGTTGGCTGTTGCGGATTTTCGGTTTCTGGCCCTTGATTTAGGCTATATATAAATTTGGCCAATTTCTGCTGAAGTTCAGAAAGACCCTGTGAGAACATATTAGATATTGACTCAATTAAAACCTCGTCACAACTCTGACCTTCATGACAACCTCCTGTGGACTCAGACTGCCATCTGTCTCAACCTCGAAATAGAACTTGGTAGGTTTAGCGATGTAATCAAAGGGTTCATCATCCCGAGGTGCTTCCTCTTCCTTGGCGTTGTTGCTTACGGGCCACTCTTCCTTCACATCGGTTTCAAACCAATAGGACGTATGCCGTAGCTTGTTGTAAGGGTCATATTCAAAAGCCACAGCAGAACATGGAGACCACTTGGCATGCTCTTTGGCGATACCCTGTGGAGTTGATGAGGCGAGCCTGAGGGGAATGAGAAGTTGCCAACCTTCTTAGCAATGCATTTCGCTTTTAATTCTTGACCCTTACGGATCTTACATATTAATATAGGCGATGCGTTCGAATCATCTGTGAAGTCATAGTTATGAAGAACGAGGAAACAACCATTATTCGTAGCCTGGCTTACTTTTACCCACCGGATGACCAAAATACTCTCCTCGCTTCGATAGTTCCTCTCCTGGATCTGCATGAACATCGTGTTGGTCTTCAGGGAATGGTGCAACATCGAGATGGTTACTGGTCACGTTCATCGTATTGTCGTCGTTACATTTGACATGCAGGAGGAGAACGATAGAGCAAAATGAACAACCAACAAGGCAGGTACAATCCTATGAGTATGGATTCAGGATGCTCATGGAACAACCTAAAACTGCGACAAACTCTTGTGTATCGTATTGCCTCATCGCAATTCGAACTTAACAAAGGAATTTGACCCAATCTATGGGCGATGAATTCATCTGGTAACACGGTTGTATTAACATCAATTTCAACCAAGTCGATAGCTGTTTAGAAGACAATGGTTAGTAGACCTAAAATACAACACAATGCATACCGACTGTAGGAAGGTCTGCCATCATAACTCGACGAAAGGAGTTGGCAAAACTGGGTATTCTGTCAAGTCTAAATGGAGAGTAGTACAGGAACCAGCTTACGCAAGGTCGACATTTTCAAGGACGAAGTCGACTTTGTCTTTAGTTAATTCGCGAATCCTGACGGTAGGCTCTAGGTCTAGTGAGGATTGCATTAAGATTGTGTTGTGGTTTTAAAGAAGCAATGATCGAGAATAGACGGGAACTTGTGTTTGCAACAAGGGTAAATATACATTGACAACGTATTCTTTAACATATTCTCATACATGAGGTCCCCTTGCGGCTCCCAACATATGTCCTCGGATGGTGTCATTTGTCAATATGTCATGTGTACCTTTCTGACATGCCAAGCCTGAATAGAATGTTGCAAGCTTATCTGCTCGGAACTTGTTTGTCCGTTGTACCACGCAGTCAAAACCCTCTCGGTCGTGTCAATCACAAACATAGTATTCTCTTGTTCTTGTAATCATGTCAAGTCAAGATGGCTGCTTCTTCAGCCCTGTACACTGAACTACCATGTCTTAGATGAGCGCACACATTCACAGGAAGTAGGTAGCCTCGAGGCGTTCCTGATTAAAAATATTGGGGTGGTAGTTCTGTTTTACGATTTAACAACTGCAGCTGTGAAGATCAACATATGGTTATCCGAAAACCGGTGTATTTTCAGACCATAATGTTTCTGGGGGCCCAAGGGAGGGGACTCAAATGGACGAAAACAGAACGTTTTCTACCCACACAAAAGGCTGATTGTCATTGGACGAATGATGGATCTGATGGCTCGCAGAACAGGGACCGCGGATAGCCTCGTTGTCCGCGGTGGAAAAACGAGCCGGCATAATCGAAAATCATTCATTCTGGTTTTGGCGCTTGGTCCAATTATGACACTGGGAGGAGAGTTCCGCCGCAGAGTGACAGCGTTCTCCTTGCGGAGGAACCACATTACAATAAAAGCCTCTCCGTTAATGTTTATTTCACCATTCAACCTCTCCACCGTCCCCGCCGTACACCATGCCATCGACTTCTCTCGCAGAAAGTAAGCTTGCCACTACTCCGAGTATTCATGTCTTTGCTCATCGTTCCTAGCTGAAGCGATCCTTTGTGCGCCTGGAAATATCCACGAAACGGAAACAGCCTTGGTCGATGGAAGACTCCTCCGTGTATACAAAAATCTCCGGCCTTCTTGCAGAGACTTCTGGCTGTCAGCTGTCAACCAATATACAGACCAGACATATATTGTTTATGACGACTGCCGTCTCACCTATCGCCAAACACATGAACGTGCGACCAAAGTCGCGAGTCTCTTCCGCAGAGTCTACGGGATACACAAAGGCAAGTCAGAGTTCTGCGCTGAAATCGTGCTCATTAATTGACATCCTTGATAGGGGATCGGGTTGGCATATGCTCGCGCAACCATTATGATTATCTGGTTACTTTCTGGGCGTGTCGTGAGTCAATATATGCGTCTTTCAGTTGGGCTTGACTGTAACCGCATATACCAGACCTGATCGGTGCAGTCACCGTGCTCGTCAATGCGTTCGTCGCAATGGTCACTCCCTTATATTGAGACTGATCCTTTCTCTTAGCTGGTTGCCTCTGGAACCTCTTGAGCACTGTCTGGTGTACACCGGATGCAAGCTAATCATTGTTGACCCAGAGCGAGCTAGCATCATTGAGTCGATAACCTCCCGACTGAAAGAGGAGATGGGTGTTACGGGGTTTCTGGTGCTAGACCGATGTAATCGATCATGGAAGCATATGAAATCACTCAGCAAGTTGGTCGATGCCTATCCTAGATATGACGATTTCAACGACATCCTAAACCAAAGTATCAACCCTGAGGATAACGCTACGATCATCTTCACATCTGGTATTTGCTTTCCAGTTTTCCATTGATTGCCTCTTATTCCTTCCATCGTAGGGACAACGGGCCTTCCAAAAGGTGTCCTTAGTACTCAACGACAATTTTTGACTAATGTTTTCAATGTACGCACTGAAGATCACTCAGCATCAAGGTCCCCTCTAATCATACGTTGTAGGTGCTAGTGGGCGGATTCAGAGCGGCATTGCGCAGGGGAGAGTCCCTGCCTAGCGTCCAGCGACCCGGCCCGCAAGTGGGAGCACTCGTTGCTGTACCTTTGTTCCATGTGACCGGCTCAACTAGCTATTCGGTTTGTTCCATGTTTTTGAAGGCGTGGCATGACAGATGGATTCATTTTTCTCTTAGATGATGGCTACATTAACCGGCATGAAAATAATCCTTACAAGGAAGTGGATACCAGAGGAAGGTGTGTAGCTATTGATAGATATGATGTTATATTCCTGTTGACTTGATGAATCTCTCAGCTGCAAGGTGAGAGCGCAGTTCTTTCAAGTCAAATTAATTCTCATAACTGTAAAAAAAGACTAATCAGGGAAGAGAACGTTGGTGTTGCTGGAGGGTGAGAATATGAAAACCCCTGTTTATCAAGTAGCTTGACAAATCGTTCCCTGTATCCCCAGTGTGCCTTCTATGGTTGCTGATCTAGTTGAGAGCTCTCTTGTTGGATATCCGCTTGAAGGCCTGTTATTCGGTGGCTCTCCTACACCAGATTCTCTGGTTGTACGTGCTTCTAGAGCCTTTCCGAAAGCCTCAATGTACGCTTCCCTCATTCTTTGTTTGATCTCTGCTAAAAATTGGAAATTCAGGACCCAGGGATACGGTCTCACAGAAACGAACTCAATAGCTGTTTCGGTATGATGGCTTGAAGTCCTCCGCCATACTTTACTGAATAAGGTTCAGATCTCTGGGGACGATTACTTGATGCGCCCTACATGCGCGTAAGCTTTTGCATGCTTTAGCTTTTTCTCGGGGTGTTCTGATCAATTGATTGTCAGGGGTTTAGCAAGCCCAGTCAATGAGATCAAGATTGTCGCAGGCGAAAAATGCTTATCTCCAAACAGCGTCGGAGAGGTTTGGTTGTAAGTACCCAAAATCTACATTCAGACTCTCTGTCATTATCATTCCCAGGCGAGGGCCGAACATTATGAAAGGATACTGGAATGATTCGGGTTAGCCGAAAGTTTCCTTGTTATTGATTTCGTCTTTTGACGAAAGTGTCTGTAGAAGCTACTGATCGGGTGATGACGAAGGACGGGTGGTTGCGGAGCGGAGATCTCGGATATCTCGACGAGGAAGGCTTCCTTTACATCAAGGATCGGCGTGAGTAGCCTTCTGTATCTTCTCTTGACTTCACTCACAAGATAGATTATACTAGTGAAAGACATCATCATCCGAGGCGGAGAGAATGTGGTAAGTGGCAAACATTTTTTTTGAGGGAGTTGTTCAATTCGCCGTAGGACTCCGTAACAGTGGAGAATGCATTATATAATGATCCTCGGGTTCAAGAAGCCGCGGCGGTGGGCGTTCCAGATGAACGCTTAGGAGAACTAGTGGCTGCAGTCGTCTCGATAAAGCCTGCCTATCAAGGATATGTCACAGAAGCCGCATTGATGGCAACCGCACGTCAGAGGTATGCTCAAACCGATCTGCGCGGAAGCTCATTCATGCTTTGCAGTCTTCCTAGGTTCGCAGTACCTGCGATGATCGTTCTTCTAAATGAGCCATTCGGTAAGCGATTGCGTCATCTGTGAATGATGGTATGTTCACGACGGGGTCAGAACATACACCTTCAGGAAAGATAATGAAGGCAGAGCTACGCAAGCTTGCACGACGGTGCTGGGAGGATCGTCGTCAGAATGGAACAGGACGTGAGCCTCTGGCAAACTTATGATTGCCGGCATCATCTAAGACTGTACCTCTTTCGGACCCTGCCTTCACATTCGGGGCCTTGTAACTATTATAGTTATGTAGATGTAGCATATTGTCATATATTTCTTCCTTTCGGCAGGTAAGCTTGGGTATGATCATTTTATTGGCGACTGTGGATAATATATAGTATATGTACATGCCTACCTCCGGATGAAAGGGCAGCATGTGGCCCCTTCAGCCGTTGTATCCAAAATCGCTGGGTCCCTCCAGCGTCCCTCCAGCTTGAATGTCGGTTAAGTAGAATGGCATCAATAGCTTCCTTGAGTGTGAACTACAACATACCTTCCCGGGAACATTCCGAAGAAAAATAATGCCAATTTGCCCTGCCAGAACCCTTGGCTTCAAACGAATTCAGGCTAGGAGGGTAATAACAAACAGGAAGATGGGTGTTTTTCGGGAGAGAGATCTAATGATGGTCAGATCATATTTTTGCCGGCTGGGGTTCACGGTGGGAGAGGACTGAGAAATTTGTGCATGTGCATTCATCATGCACGCTACATCCTATACTTGACGGGTCACTTGACGGGTTTCATTGGTGTTCTGACATGTCAGGGCATTAGAAGTATTCTTGGATCACATGCTGAAAGAAAGAATACGCCGTCAAAGAGTCCAGCTGTTTATCGAGTCCGCAAGAAGTATGAATAATCCCTGAATTGGTATGTGAGCAAGTTGGGGTGATAGAGGGCAAGGGCATATTCGGCAGATATTTTCGATCGCTGTTCTTGCAGCCTCATTATCCTCGAGTTCGGGAGGTATCCGAAAACTCCAGCGACAATCTGTCGAAAGCACCCTGATCATACACATTCGTCACAAGACCCATTCCTGCTCATCCTGAACCAACCATCATTCTAATAATTTTCCCGCATCGAGTGGGAGGCTCACACGGCTATCTTATTTTTATTTTTATTTTTATTGATCAGCAATTTATTACATGGTGCTCGTTCGCAGTCCGAACCTGTCAAGCGCAACTTAATATTTCAGATGGAAGAAAACATATCTGATTTCTCTCCTGAATTCCCTCCGTATCTGTCCCTCTTTCATCAGCACCTCAATCAACTGTCAGAGCATTTAAGTGGTACAACTCGTGCAGATAGTCGCCCTATAACGGTCATTAATGGTGTGGAATGGACATCATCAGAAAAGGACGCATTTTTCCATGCTTTGAGTGCGTATTCCCGCCTTCGTCCGGATCTCATTGCTGCTTCAATCGAAACGAAAAATGAAGTAGAGGTTTTGGAGTATATATCTCTTTTAGAACAGGTCTTGCAGGAGAATGTTCAGGAGGATATGTGCCGTAAAAATCTTCCTCTGGCTCATGAAGTATCAGATGCGTGGATTGTGTGGGAGGAGGAGAATGCGGAGAGACTACGCGTTAACGAGGAAATCTGGTCTACAAAGGTTGAGGGCTGCCCAAACGATTCAGGGGGTGTATCGAGGCTTATGGACGAATCTCGGGGCCCTCTTAGCAATATACCCTACCTGACGTACGGTCATCTGGTCGCAATTGATTCAATTCTCAAAGACGAAACTACCGCCTCATCAGAGTATGAGTATTCTTGTTTCCCGTGGAGTCTGGACTGATTTCCCCTCCCTCCCTTAGTTGCAGAAGAGGTACTTCTTCGACCAGATTTTTAACTGAGGTAGAGCCCATCTCATCGATACGAAGCCTTCAATCGAGTTCTCGATTCTTGAGTGGGTCCTCGTGTTTCCTTGAAAGTACGGCGTCCATCACTCCAGAGAAACATCTACTTAGTCACCAGGACATGAGTCCTCGTTCCCGCCGTCGTCACCAGAAGCGCATGTACATGCGCCGAAAGAGAGCTACAATAAGTGGGGCCGAAGCTGATAAAACCACTAAAAAATTACAGCCAGGAGTAAGGCGAAAATTCACGCAGAACCAGTCCAAGTCAGCTAACACGAACATTGTCGGAGATCGAAGTACTGAGTACGTAGACCTTGTCATGCCCAAATCACAGGATCCTGAGGGTGGTGCCGATTGCACCTCAGAGTTGGGGAATACTGAGGATGAAGGGTCTCCGTGCTCGGTCCCTGCTTCATGTCTTCTGTTCCAAAAGGCTCTATCAGACCTGCGCAACTGTCATGTTAACAGAAAGTCGATCGTAGCTGCTGGACTTGATATATTCAATTATAGGAGGATTGGAAAGCTTTTGCGGTGCGCTGCTTTTCAGAGGATATTGAAAATCTCTCATGTGTCTTATAGGTTTTTTATATCTGGCTATGGACCACAGCTAATAAGCAAAGATGCATCTATCAGAACGGATCTACTCTTTCTGATCTTTGAGATACTTAGAGACTTCTTGATTCAAGTCATTGCTCGAGTGATTATTCTGGAGGAAGAGCATTGCAGATTTCGAGGCAAAATCAAAGTCTGGCGGAAAAATCTTGACGAGGTCAGCTTGAAAAGTTTGGATTGCATTTGTGACCTCATCAAAGTTTTTGACATAGGCTCAGAATGGACTAATCGACAAGTCTGCTATTCAGTTTGCTCTGAAAACCATGGGCATCCTCAACGAAGGTCGCAAACAATACTTCTCTGAGCTATTGGGCGAGCACATTATTCCATTTCGCCACCAGCAAACTGGATTTGACGACAATGAACGACTGACTGCGAGTCGAAATGTGTTCCAGCAACACCCACTCCAGCAGGACATCTGCCCTCCTCATTTTCATCTTTTTTCAGGATCTGATACAGCAAACGAGGAGATTAACGACCTTGTAGACATTGACGATGACGATGTCAGATTATATGATGACCTGTATGAAGAGGAGATGCTGGATGTGGAAGATGTTTTAATCGGTAAAATCCATGAAGACACATTATGGAGTAAGGTACCGCTGTCGAAGCAAACATAACCTTCTAATCACCAGCTATAGCCACTTTCTCCATATGCTTTCCTTGTAAATATAGTTGTATTCCTCGCCGCAAAATATATCCTAAAACTAGTACTTTCTGAAAGAGCATGGGTTTCTGATATAGAATCCTACATGTTCATAGTCTTGCTCTCTCGCTTGTTATCTCATCTTTAACTCGGACAATTACTTTCCCCCAGGATTCCCGACGCTCGATGGCACCTAAACCGTCTGATAGTGTCTCTAGTGCGAAAGTTCGGTCATATATAACTGGCGTGATCTTTCCAGAAGCAAGCAGCCTACAATGAGGCGAGGTTGAATCGGTATTTTTTCAGTTGAAAGAAAACATACTCAAGAATATCACTCCAAACCGAGGGGATGTGTGAGGGTTCATGGACTAAAGTATGGTGAGAAAACAGAAGTAATATTATATCGACTCTCACTTGTATATGCACCCCAAAAGAGCCCAACAATGGAGACATTCTTCAAAAGAACAAGATTCATTGGGAGTTGTTCAAGAGTACCCCCAGCAAACCCTATGACTAGCGCACGTCCTTTCCAAGCAATGCACTTGAGAGAATCTGATGCACAGATGGTTCAAGTACGTGTGCATAGTTCATCAGATATTATACTTGCCCTTGATGAGACCAACAGGATCATATATCACATCGGCGCCTTTACCCTGAGTGATTTCAAGGACTGTCTGTTGCCATCCAGGTTTCGAATAGTTGACGACAAAGTCGGCGCCACCCACTCGTTTCGTGACCTCGAGTTTGGCTTCTGCACCTGCCGCTGCGATTACACGTGCACCAAGAGCTAGAAGACGTTTCAAGCTTGACTAGTGAGTTACAAAACTAAAGCCAACGATACCTTTGGCTATCTGGACGGCCGCAATGCCGACACCCCCGGCAGCAGCAGTTACGAGAACCCATTCGCCTATTGGAATAATAAGCTGGATAAACAGCATAGCGATGTCCATACGTTGACACACCTGCCTTGAGGTTCGCTCGACCCACCAAAGCCTCATAACTAGTGGGCCATGTGATATAGAGACCTGTGTGCCGCTTAGTAGGTTTTCATGTTCCTGACGAGGCAGCTAGTCACCCGCGCCCTGATCAAAGGTTATATTGTCCGGAAGAGCAAGAAGTGCGTCTGGTTCCACAACAACCTTGTCGGCGAAAGACCCCAGGGCAGCACCGAATACGCGGTCCCCTGGTTTAAATGGACAGCCGTCTGGGATAGGTGAACTGGAGGCTATCCTTCCAGAAAATTCAGTTCCAAGGACGAAGGGCAACGGTGGCTTATGCTGGTATTTTCCTTGTGCTTGCAGGATCTGGGAGTTCACGATTGACAGACTGGTTGCTGGTGTGATTGTGTTTGCTTACGTCAAAGAAGTTCAGGCCTACGCTATAGACATCCACAAGCACCTGACCTCTGCCTGGAGTTGGTTCCGGTACGCCATGAGATAAAGTAATTTCAGAGGGATGGGCAAGCTTTTGAACGACAAACGCCCTCATGGTGAAGATCAGAGCGAGCAATTGGTCACATGCAGATACTAAGACTGTAATATAAATTAAGGGCAAAGCAACATGACAAACACAAAGATAACTTTTATAAAGAAAGCCTCATTCAGCTGAAGGCAAAACCTTCACCGCCCTCATTAATCGCAAGAATTAACTGCTGCCGTAGCATCTCGTATGAGGAATATTGAGGGAGATCGATCTGGTTAAAGCCTGCGAAAAGTTACAAATCAAGTTGACTAGAGGTCAGGTGCCAAGGTGCTTACAGGTATGAGCTTGAGGCAGCCTATCAGGCTCTCCATATGCACGGTGGATAGAAAATCGTTGGACCCCTTGAACACCTTGCAAATCAACGAAACCGCTGAGAGGCACCCGTGACGTCCCAGTAGCAAAGCTTAATACTTTCGCTCTTTCTTCCCGATTGAATGATTTCAAAGCCCTCCACCACCACACAATGTTAGGATCAGAGCTAGAATAACCATTATATTCTGTTGCTGCTCTCCATTCATCCACGTCAATGTCAGGTGTCCCTGAGATGAGTAGCTCGAGTTCTTGCTCGTTGAACTGAAGACATATAAGTATAAGTAGATGACAGGGAGCAGCAAAAAGGACGCACGATGGTGATGAGATCCTTTGGTATAATATCGGAGAAACCACTCAGTAAGTTCTCAATCTGATCTTTAATCGAGGAATAGAGCCGGTATTGAGCCGAGAGTTGAACAAACTCGCGTTTATTCTCCTGTGTGACTGGGAGGGTCTCGCCATTTTCCTTCAGCGGGACAATTCGATTGATACCAAACTAAAAGAATAATGAATACGATGAGGAGTTCATACAGAGATTTTCATACCTCGTCAGCTTCGACGCTGAAGGTAAGCTCGAGTACTGTTGGGTCGTTCTCCAGAATCCAGCAGAGGGAGTTAAAGTATTCTGGATCGACCCATTCGACATCCCTGTAATCAACAGGTTTACCGAGAATTTGACGATACAGACTTTTTGCGAAGTAGGCATCCAGGAGGCGGCCATCATAAATAGCCTTGCCAATGACTCGTCCAACAAACTTGAAGAAGGACAGATGCTCTGGATTGACCCATGAGTTCTTATTGGGTTGGTACGTGAGCTTATCAGCGGCACAGGGTTGGAACAACGCATTATTGGGATCAAACATTTGCCTGGCAAGGATTTGGAACCACTCTCGAGTGACACCACCTGCATCAACTCCTTCCTCGTCGTAGAAGCGCACACTGAGCTTTCCGTACTTAATCTGATCTCCAGTTTTGCGTTGCAGGTACTGAAAGCTATCCTCAAAAACTCGTGCTCTACGGACATTCAATTGCAGTGTACCATAGTGTTCACGACCTGCAGGGCGACGATGAAGTTGCTGGTTAAAGTAATTACGTTTATTGTCGAAATCGAGCACACGTGGATTGTTGACAAGGAGTGCAAATGAGCCGCTCATCAAGGATGGGTTGTTGCGAACCATGGCATTCAAAGCTTTCCTGTGGGCATCTGTGAACGTGATAAAGAGATCTTCCATTGTTTCGCGGGGTGTAGTGGGTGTACGGGGGGAGAGGGATCCGCGGAGTGCCCAGGGGATGGCGGTCGAAGGCCTGGGACTGGTATATTTGCAAACGACCATCAAAGCTTCTATCAGAGGCAAAAGGACAGTAACAATGTGCTCGGTCTGCGGCTTTTCTTCAATGATTGACAAACAATCTCCAAGCCGCCGCCATAAAGGTGCAAAGTAGAAAGACTCGTAGATAGCCTGGACTTTCTCTTTGGTGGTACCGAGAGATGATAGTTTGGAGCTATACATGTAGTCAATGGTCTTGAGCACTCGGAGAAGTTTAGCTTGTAATGAAGAGGCAGGAGAAAATTTAGCAGCGACAGCATTAAGTTCTTCTGGAGACCCCTCTTGCAAGTTGACTACTAGTTCATTTAACTCGGTATGAAGTGCACGTCCTGATTCTTCCGCTTTCGAACGAAGTTCCTGAGCGATCACCTCGCGTGCATCGGGGACAAACGACAAATTTTGAATGAGAGCAAGACTTTGCTGGAATGTGCGTCCGGAGCACTCGCCGATGGTCAAGATGTTTACAATAAGCCTCAAAACGGTATGAGGTATTTGGGGAGGGTTTACGAGGAGAGTCTTTTCTTCAAATGCTTCGGGCGAAGCCTTGGTGTCTTTATTTGGTGAAGCGGTGGCTTGGTTGGAGGTTGTATCTAAACGAGGAATAACTCAAATGTCGGTCAGTCTAAGTATTTTTTTCAAACTGACCTGGACGAGAATTTGAGTCGGCTTGACTTTCGACTAGTGAAGTGGCAATAGGAGGTGCCATCTGGGGAACGATAGATGGTAACACTCCCGGCTCCTTAGTTTTCAGATTTGTCAATGGTTTTGTAACAGTTGCTAGCAACGTCACAAGCGATTCCATTATTACAGGTGTCCTGATTAACGTCTGTCGGTCGAGGAGACCTAAAAGAAGGACGATAGGGTAATGAGTCTGAGGTACTTGTTTTTCCTTTCCCTTCCCCTTTTTGCCCGTGGACCTGCGTAAACCAACTGGTAACTCATGTTCTGCCAGGAAGAAAAGAGATGCCGATTCATTCGAGGTAACGATAAAGGTCAGGCCCTCAAGGCAGCGCTGCACAACCAGATCAGGTACAGCTTCAATACGAGCACTTGGAGACGGCAGCGCTGTGAGATACTCGGAGGTTGCTTTCTGTTTTCCAGCAGATTTGGATGCTGGAGCTTTCAAGGTGTTGTGCACGGTGAGCTGTGAGAAGCTCCTGTCAACCGCAGCTAGGTCAGCTGGGCCATCCTGCAAGATTCCTAAAAGAATATTAAAGAGATCCGCTCGTGTCCTTGCATTCTCACATAGATTGACAAGGACTTTGAATAATAGTGTCTTCTTGGACACTTGAGGGAAAAAGAGTAGACGGACAAGGGCGGCAATCCCTGGCTTTTCGAGTAATTGGATGGCGTCGTGATCTGCGAGTTTACGGGATGTCATTGCATGAGCAGCAGGATTGCGGGTTGTCCCGCGGTGATGAGGCTGCCTTTGTCTATCTACGAAGCTGCTGGTTTCAGCGAGGATATGAGGAGGTAGTGATTGGAGAAAGCCTCCATCCTGTTCCATCAAAACAGTTTGTCGCAAAGTTGGATCCAGACTGGCAAAGAAACTTGCAGGGTCCATTTCAATTGCCTGACCGGGTTGTGTTGTGGTACTTTCCTCTGCCCGTTGTCGTGACCGGTCCATGGCTTCTTGCTGTATTAATTCTGCTCGGAGTTCGGGCGGAAGAGCGTCAAGGAATTCAGTGCTGATCTGAGAGTCTACAGGGCGCTCAACCCTGGCTGCACGCTGGTCTCGAACATGTTGATTAAGAACTTCCTCTCGCATATCATCAGGGAGAGCTTCAAGAAAAGTTGGGTCAATGCCTGTATCAGTAATATCGACCGGACTTCCATGAATCATGACAGTGACACGTTGGGAAGGTTGACTGGACGATAAGACTTCAGCACCAGCCTCTCGCGCGGTTGTCGCCTCGTGTACCTCCACTACACTAGCATCAATCATTGGTGCATCTTGATCCTCGACAATATCCATAGCCTGATCATCTGTGAATGGTTCAAATGGCCTTTCGGAGGTGACGACAGGTTGTCCTGCTTGTAGTTCAGCCGTTGTGTCAGAAGTGATAAGGGCATTTTCAGCAGTTGTTGAGGTATGCTCTTCATCTTGCCCCTTCATTTCTGCTCTATGATGTAAATTTGCTTTTTCCTCCCCTTCACTAGCGATTTTCTCTTCTGCCTCAATCTTGGCTTTTTCTCTAGCTTCGATAGCCGCTGGTAGCAATTTGACTATCACGTGATTAGCGAGCCTCCCAGTCCTTTCTGTAACGAAATTCCTGTTGAGAATCTTGGCCTCTTCGGACCAACGCTGCATGGTTACAAGTGGTTCAAATTCACAACCTTGCCTGGGTGTCGGTGTCCGAGGGCCCCTCTCCACGCGGATGGCAGCAGAAATGATAGGCTGACCATGGCGGCGGCGATCAGCATTCATATTGCTCATATCAAGCTGGAATGCATGAGCACGTGCCCCAGTGGCTGCGAGAATTTGTTGGAAGAAATGGGTTGATCCGCGGCCCATGATCTCGTCTAAGTTTTGGAATAGGTCTGGTCCAATGGCCACATTTCGATGGGCGTGCCGGGCACTGCGACGGGGATTGGACGTCGAGCGAGTCGCATTATTTGTTGTATCGAGCAACAGCGGGTGGATTGTAGTATCCAGGGCAGGAGCGGGGACGTCACGAGCGCGACCAAGAACCAGCTCTTCATTACCTATAGTACTCTGAGTAAGAGGGAGTATAAGGATTGCCGCTGATTTTTACCTGAACGACTGCGACGCGAAAGGAACACAGCGGGTGGTTCACGACCGGAGGTGATATTAATTACGGAAGCCAATGGATTCCCTGTCTCGGCACCAAAGAGTCCTCCAAATCGAAGGCCCTCATCATCTGAACCCACGTCAGGATCCTCTTCATGATGAATAATTTGGATTGGTACTAAGTTATAGACAAATTGTGGATCAGAACACCAATAATTTACTGAAATTCTTTTACCTCTATGGCCATCATCATCGTCTATGTCTTCCCCTGCAGGTCCTAGTCCATCGCCCGGGGGAGGAACATCCTGAGCAGATCAAAATTTGTAAACAACGACAAAGACTGATGTACTAACCTCCCATAGCAAATTGCCATCTTCATCCATTTCATCTTCTGCATCCTCATCTGCAACATCCTCTTCGTCTTCCTCCTCGTCTTCATCACTGTTTTCTATTAAATCGTGTTCTTGTTCACGGTGTCCATCCGCTGCGCGCCAATCTTCCTCTGTTCCTTCATCTTCCTCAAGCTCGTCTTCCTCATCTTCCTCTGTGGCATCTGAGGTGTTCTCACTTGCTGTGCCGTCGTAATCCATCTCAACATCACCCTCATTTTCTTCGTCTTCATCCAATTCATCACTACCAGAATATTGCCCGTCATCCATTTCCTGTTAAACATGAGCCAACTACGAAATCGAAGATAAAGCATTGCTTACTCCTCCATACATGCCTAATGCAGAATTACGATATAAATCGGGGGTTTCTTCGCGAGTCTCATCTTCAGACATGTTGCTATCAGCATCTTCTGAAGACAGCGTTGATTCACTTTCATCTTTCTTAGCTTCTGTTATCTCTTTGAGCTTGCTTCCACGGCTCATTTTGATCGCAATTTTGGTACTGTGGTCAGGCAGTAAGCGTAAACCCTGAAATATCTTTTGAAACGTACAGATATTGTAAAGGTCGCAGTATGAAGTCAATAAGAGTGCGAACATGGGGATAGTTGAGGTCAACTTCGGACAAGGCGTTAGTCAAAGTGGAGACAAAGTTTTTCTCGAGCATGATCTTTGCAATATGGGTAGGAATTTCATCCTGGGGCTTGCGCCCAGAAGTGTTCGTGTTATTGAAGCGGACGGTCAGCAAGCGGTGACAGAGGTCAGCGTATGCAAGAAGTTTCCCATATCTGACTTGAAGATTTTCCATTGATGAAATGTCTTTAAGGCTACGACTGAGAGTTTCAAGGACGAACTTGCGCACTGTGACTAGGTCCGATGAAATGTCTTTGGATTCGTGAAGTGATACTGAAGTATCAACACATATGGAGACAATCATCAGCATAGCCCAATTGCAAAGCGACAGGTATCGATGATTCGAGTCAGCGGGGGACGGGTTGATAGTGCCAGGATTGATGATATCATTGAACAGAAACTGCAGTGTCACAGACCTGAATTTACTTGATGGTTCTTTGGCCGGTGTTTGACTCTTTTTCTTGGGACTGAAAGATAAAAAGGCGATCTTGCAAGTATCGTAGGAAAAAAGAAGCTCTATCAGACATTGCATGAGAAAACATGCATATTGATGTGGATCATGAGTGCGGTTGGTTGCACTTGATGTATTTTCTTTCTGTGAGGATATTTGAGAGATTATCGAAGTGCTTGGAAGTGAACTGACTGCCTTAGAGGATGTTGATATTTCATGAATGTTTTTGACCGTTGCCATAAGCTCAGAAAGCAAAAGATGAATGACAGGTTCTGCACACTGATCATTGACCAAAGGATCTGAGGTCGGAATTTCGATCTTCATCTCCACATCAACATGAGCATCCTCAGCTTTCTTTTCCTCCCAAGTAGAATTATCTTTCACAACCCCAATTTTACGCTTCTCTTGATTTCCCGCCTGAAGCGTGATTTGAGGATTGATTTTATAAGGTTGATTCAAGAGGCAGAGTGACTTTGTGACATTGAGAAAGACGTCGGTATCCCGAAGTGCTATGGCGTTGCAATTTCGTACATATGTAGACACGTCAACGTTGTTGTTTCTTGGATTCTGGAAATATTTCCGGATTGACTCAGACATAAGACTATGAATGATGGACTGGTCTTCGACGATGTGGCGCAGGATGATGATAACATAAGATGATCCGCCAGTAACTTCTGAGGCCGCGAAACGCTGGAAAACATGGGACAGACCATTGCTGTCCAGGAATTGCTTCACGTATTTCCTGTCTTTGGTGAAGTAGACTAAGAGACGAAGAACAGACAGGAGTTCATCAGATGCCAGATCACAATCAGCAATCAGACGAAGACAGATTTCAAAAATAATATTCTTCGCATCAGCCCTATGGATACCAGTTGAAAGCGGTTCCGTAGGAATGGATTCGTTTTCCTTCGGAAGGATGATAGATCGAGGCTCATCAGCCAATATCAATAATGCCTCTGTAACGAGAAGGTGGCTGGCGAGCCACTTTGGTAGATTCCTTGGGTCAACACCAGATAGTAATAATGCCAAGAGACTATCCAATAAATCTTGTCGAAGGTCATTGTCCAAAGATACGGAAGTTTCGCCCAAAACTAGAGCTAGAAGGCGGCAACGATTAGCAAGTGGTTGCTCATCGTATGCATAGGGGGAGAAAAATTTGACGTCATCAACAAGACTCTGAACGGCTTGAGCCTGCTGCGGGCTGTTTCGCAAGAACGCCGATTGGGCCTCAAACAAGAGAGGCTGGTGCTCGTCTACCAAGAGTAGGATTTGACGGCTGACCAAGTCACGGAGAGGTTTCCGGACTTGATCCAATGCTCTCTTCCATTCTTCAACAATTTTGATCTCTTCAGGCTGGTCACCAACTACTCCAGGTAAAGTCACCTCGGTAGTCGCAGTCATCGACGTTTCTCCTATATCCTGCTCTAAGCTATCCCCTGCCACCTCTACACCCTCATCGGTGGGTTGCGAGGTGACTAGAGTTGGTGTAGATCCCGGCTCAGAGGCGAAAGCAAAGGGGTGGGACAATAGGAATTCCGTAGCGGTTGTGACATTATTTCGGGTCTGAATGAGAGCACGCTCTGCTGCGTGTCGAGGGAAACCCATGTCAAGTAATATCTGCACACGGTTTTCGTCTGGTCCAGTGGTTCGCGAATAATTCGGGACAGCAGCTTCGGTTGTTTCAAGTTTCGATTGCTCGTTTTCAGCATTCATAAGTTCAAGCACCAATCGAACAATCAATTTGCTTACACCGAGAGGAGCTCGGAGCAGCCACGGTGCCTTCCAAAGCGAACATAAGAGAGGTGCAACTTTAAGACGAAGTCGGACAAGGAAATTATTTGGGTCAAAGAAACCAGGATCTGTTTGTTTTTTGTCACGAGTGACGAGGAGGAGAGTTTGGGGTGATTCAAAAAGGGATTTTGCAGAGGTGAGATGCTGGAGAAGATGAAGGGCAACCTTCAAACTACTGTATGCGTGGGACAAAATTTGATTCAATACTCCGGACCGGGCTTCCTCACGTATGCCTACGACTTCTTCTATACTCTTGGCAAGGGTAGTGCAAACCCTCAAAATCTCATCAAAGCCCCCTACATGATAAAATGCTCTGATCACCACAGTATGCAAAGTACTAGTAGGTGAACGTTCTGAGGACGAAGGTAAACAGCTATGGCAAGCACTGTAAGGCAGCCTTACCATCAACGAAGAGGAGGTTGTACAGTCCAAAAATAACACTGTAGTACGTATACAAGGAGGGTGTGTTGTCTAAGAGGAAGAAAAAGGTAAGAATAGGAGTGAGACGGGGGATAAATACCAACCAAATTGAGGTATTTGGAGATAGCCTAAGAGAATCTTAGCAATTACTTTGGCTGACTCTTGTATCTGCTTTTTTTGAGGCGCCTCTGGGCTTCGACGGGCGTGGAACATTTTTATGATTGCTAAAGCATTAATGCCGATTTCAGCAGCCATATAAGGGGTGACGGATGACGAACCTTGGAAAAAAGGTGCCAACGTGTTTGGCATTCCTTGTAACAGATACTTTAGAACAATGATATTGCTAGATCGCGCTGTTTTGTCGTCCAATGTCTTCGTTTTTTTGGGCCCGTTGGATGTAACGTCTCCCGAGGATTGAATTCCATTGGCAGTCCCACCTATGGTATTGAGAGAGCTAGATACTTCAGCAGAGTTCACAGTTGACATCCCTGATGTTGCGTCAGATGCCTCGATAGGACTTGAGGGTGGGGTATGTTTAGATAGGGAAGAATCCAACATCATGTTTTCCCAAACAACGGCACGGTGCAAGGCACCGAGTTCCGGGATAGTTTGGCCACCGCAAGAGTTCATGAGGGTCTGAAGAAGAGTGATTACACCTCGCCCATGAGAGTATCCAACGGTGCCAAAAACATCAGAGAGGAGGGAAATTCGGATTTGCAAGGTGACAAGTGCACGGAACTGGGTATTGCAGTGCTCTTGACTGGAGGCTAGGGGGATGATTCAATAAAAAAAAATATACTCGCAATCCGAAACAACATACAGTCGATTGCTATTAGTGGCATTAACTTTGATGAAGCCTGGGAAGAGGTCCAGAAAGCTTTTGTCTCTTGTAATGAGCAACGCGTAATCTCGGCAAGATAGACCAGTGTTTCATTTGCTGCATAGTCTACTAACGTGCGCATGACCTGAACGAGGGAATCTGATGGAACACTGTTCGAAAAGTCGTAGGGCAGACAAGGCAGAGCTGTTAATCGACCGATGGCATTGAGACCATCAGAGAGTGTGATGAAGTCATGACAGTGAGGGGCATGCTGGAAGAAACCTTCGAGGAACTAGACAAGTGATGAGAATAGTAACTTGGATTTCAAGCCATGAATCATACCCGGCATAGAACATCAATGAAGGAAACAACAATGTTGTCGTGGGACGCTTCAGACGCTTCATCAAGTTTGTTCAGCACATCAGCCATGGAAACGCTGGTATCAGCCTCAAGACTTTCTACTTGCACTGGCTCTACACCGTCCATTTTCACATCAACATCAACACTAGCGACGCCCGCAGTCGGTGTCAACTGATACCAAGAAAGGAGATCATCAGGTACTTGATAGCTTCGACCCATCTCCTCAATTGCGCTCAAGGTTGATTTCAAAGAATTGAAGACGGCTGCCTTAAGAAGAGGATGGTGTCGTACGAGCTCATCGATGGCAGTCCCAATGATGACAGCATTTTCTTTATCAATTAAGATTCTCAAGTGACGCTGGGAAGTGAAGATGGTGAAGAGGGCAGGGATGATACTGGGCCGACTGCTCAGTTGAACCTGCCCAGCCTGGTTCAAGCACAAAGCACCGAGAGCATTCGGAATAGCCTGAATAACCTGAAGAATTGGATTGAGTAACGAACAAGCAAGATAACTAAACAAGATAAACCTCGATTGAAGGATCAATGCCAGCTTCGATAGCTTTATAAAATGCTTCTGGAAGGCCAATCTCCTGTATAATGCCGAGTGATGTAGGTTCATTATGTACGAAGGTAGCCATGATATTAATAGCTAAAGCAAGTTTGAGCCGTGATCAAAAACTGCCAGAGCAAGGGTCATACCCAACGGTAGAACCATAGGACCAAAAAGACCTCGGTTATCAATGACCTTCTTGATAGACTTTACCAAAGACGTATCAATGAGCCCACGAAGCCCTTCAGATGTCCCAGAAGATTGCATCATGCGGTGCATAGTCCGCAAAAGTGACTTTAAAACGGAAGCTCGAGAGAAAGGAAGGTTACCTGTGGATAGTGATCAGGAAAAATCTCCTGAGATGTCGGCCAACACGCACTACTAGTGTAACTAATGGCCTCAACCTCGCCATAATCTTGTAAGTCGCGATTGATCTCGAACTGAAATTATAATTAGTGGTATAAAACTTGGTATCTAGTCAAAACTTGCCTCAATACGCTCGACGAGAACATTGACACCGTGAGCAGCACAGAACAACGTGAACCCAGTCTGAAGGGAATAGAGCACGCTGTCAATGAGTTGCAAAGTTTTTGATATTATTCCGACACGATTTGCGAGCCTGTTCTCGACTAATTGAATAAGAAGGGGAATCAAACCAGCGCCAACAATCATATTGACTCCCGAGGTATGCGTCGCAATCAAGTTCATAAACTGCAAAAGGGCCTCAACGAAGGACTGTGGAAGACTTGAAGATGGATTTGCAACATCACTAACAGTCCTACGGAACAATGCCATCAAGATGCCATGGTTAACACCAGCGTTCATGGCAGTCAAGACTTCTTGACACCTATTTCGATATCGAGTGAATGCATCCAGAACAGCAATTGCAGCAGTTTGAACAGGAATGGAAACATCGTGCTCGACATGTAAGAGTTCTGCCACACTGGATATGAGATCTGGTTCATAAAGGAAGAAAGAGGAGGTCGTTTGAGATTCCGAATGGGTAAGTGCATAGATGGCGATAGAGATCAGCCTTGCAATGACAAGCTTCTCCCGTTCAATTTCATTGCCTTTGTGGAGAACATGGCTAATGCGGATTCGATTCAATAACTCAAACTTTTCCTCGTCGGGGACTCCGTATGAGCAAATTGCATCTGTTAGTATCTCCATTGGTGATTGAGCCTGTATGGCGGTCTCCGAGATAGAGACATTGATAGGACCATGTGAAGGGTTTTTGGGCTTCAAAGCCGTGATCAACGGCTCATCATTCACCTCTTTCTCTTTCACTTGTTCTATTCCAGCTGCTGCATCCAGCTTATAGAAGCTGAAGGATACATCCCGCGCATCGGGCGGCAGATTCTCAACTTCCGTCTTGCGACTGCTACTCACAAGATCAACCAGTCTGACACCATGCTCGCGGATGTGTGGCCACTTCTTCGCAAGTACCATTAAACGGGATGTTGCAACGTTAAGCACATGCGTCACAGAAGATTGAGAGGAGTACTGCTGAGCAGGTCGAAGGAGAACGTTGAGAGACAGTAAGACAATGTCAAGATCTGAGCACAAAAGTAGACTGTTAAGCCGCTATAGTATTTATATCAGAAATTTTGGTGAGAGGACGAGAAGGTGTAGACAGTACGTCATAGGAGCTGAAAGTCTTGCGATTGGTAGAATTCTCGAGCAGAAGACGCTGGAACCGCAAGATTGCAGACACCAGTGACTTTGTTTCTGCCCGAAAAGTAACAGTTTGCACTCTTTCTAACTCATACTGGGTGATGATATCCTCAAGGATGGAATCAAATTTGTTGAGAACATTGCTCCACGCATTCAGGTCGGAACGTGGCCACTGCCATGACTCAACTGACCTGAGGACAGGAACCAAGTAATCGGTCGATGTATTCAATATTTTGGTCGTAAGATCCAGAACAGCTGGATGCTGCACCACGATGGGAAAATCAGTGGACCCCGACCCGACACAGCAACCTGCGGTGGAGATCAAATACGTACCGTCCAAACTTTCTTTGATTTGGTAGGGATTTTCATTTTCCAAAACCAACAGAGGGTCTTGAGAGTAGTTCAAGAAGTCCCCTGATATATGGAAGGGATGAGGGTAAGCAGGAGATAACGGTGGAAGACGAAAGATATTCCAGAGAAATCGAATTGCTGACGCAACCGATATCCAGACGTCACACGTTGGTCACGCGAATTCTGTCGAGAGCATGTCCGCTTCTGGTCCGTTTCTGACACGTAGTCGTCATCTCTCAAGATGGTAAAACGCAAGGCAGGCACTCAAAGTGAAGATGAAACTCAACTTTCCGACGTAAGCAGACAACATAAATCAGATCTTCCTCCTACGAAGAAGACTGCAACGGTAGGTCAACGGGCACAGACATAGATAGTATACTTATGAACAGAAAAAGCACAAACCCATTGCGGCAAGCTCTCCTCAAAAACATGAATGGAATGTATGTAAGCTACCCTATATTATTCACTCAAATCTAAGATACATAGACATCAACCTCCGAGACTGGCAATAAGTATATTGATCTTGGAAAGAAAAAACGTGCAACTGTCCGTTGCTTCAAGGACGTACCTTTGCTTGACATCCGGGAGTTCTATGGGTTCGGCTCAGAACAAAAACCAGGGAAAAAAGGGATTTCTCTAAATTTTGAGCAGGTCTGTAGGTTCCAAGGGTTTGACATTACATACTCAATGAAGCTTCAGTGGCAGACTCTGAAAGCAAATAGCGACGCCATTGACAAGTTATTTTCTCATCTACTCACAGACACAAAATAAGTCCCTTCTCAATGCAATTTGAAACCTTTGATAATTTGTTCTCCGCGACGTGTCGTAACTGCAACATTTCTTTGGTTCACCAAAAAGGTTTTCTGGATAAGATTAACTTGTCGTTATGTGACCAATAGGCCTGCTGCAGCATCATGTGCTCCAGCCAAACCTCGAACCTGTAATCCTCTAAACCAGGCCTTAGTCTTTACATCGAAAGCTTGGATATCAAGAAATGTTTCTAGAAGAAGGAATTTCAAGTAGACAAAATTGTATCTCCTATATTCTATTTAGTATATGATAACACAAAAGGAAGGAACGTACCACCAAGCCTTGAAGTAATCCTGGAAAAGGGAGACAGACAAGAGTCCTCTGGTTCGAATGTTGCTAATGATATTTTTGCGTTCATCTTCCCAGATCGCAAGAGCACAGTACTTCGCTGTGATAAGAAATATGCGGATCTGAAGTTCATGACTTAGCAACGTCTTCAGCCGTCGTTGCAGACTTACATTAGAGTGAGTGGTAGCTAATGCATTGTCAAGACTCCTGTCAGGAAATGTATGGATAGGAATAATAATTAGGTACTGATAGACAGATACGTACCTCGTGAGATCGTTCAGTTTGAGAACCATCAGTACCCTACGTGGCACTCGACGCAAAACATCAAGGACAGACAGGAAAACTCCGTTTTGCGCAAGAACGGACGTTCGAATGGTCTCCATTTCCTCCTCGGACTGAGGCATCATATCAATCAAGCCAGAGGCCTTCTTGAACTTTGCATCTCCAAGATCATCCCAAGAACCTTCCATGGCTATCCTTCCAGTGATAGCAGCTTCAAACACAGGATACTAGGAACCAGAGCGTCAGGACATATCGGCATCATAATCAAGATATGCAAATCACAAGATCAGGTCCTATATTGCCTACTAACTCAGCGTACTTTTGGCGATCGGTTTGCACAGAGGAATCATCAACCAAGGACAACCAGAATCTTCCATAATTCACCCTCAATTGATCATCGAGGTCAAAATATAGACCATGGTCTAGTAAAACGATTTCAAAATGGTATGGGGACAACGATTGAGGAGGAGCAGGCCGTATCAAGAGATTACCAAGGTGAGGGTCCTGTTGAACAATCAAAAAATTCATGAAACGTCAAGGGACTATCACCGACTTACAGCGTGAAACCATCCATTAACAAACACCATCTGGCTGAAAATGCGAGATAACTCAAGGGCTACCTTATTACGATCGATGTTGTTCTCGGCAAGATACCACAGGTCGTCAACACGTCCACCTTTGATGAACTCCATTATAAGGACTCGTTTAGTGGCGGCAATGATTTCTGGTATGTACAACGATGTTCGCATCCCTTGAAAATCCCGTATGACTCGAGCTGCATTGCAGGCTTCATGAATAAAATCCATCTCATTTGGAAGATGTTGTCTCATCTCGTCCTGCATAGACAGTGAGGCTTTTCCTGAAAGCAGAGTGAAAAAAGAACTCACGGCTAGCCAAGTAAGCTCAAACTCCGGGAACCAGTACTTGATCCAACCTATATAAATCAGCTTTGATTGGAATCAGATTAACTAGTACACACCCAGCGTAATTTCAACCATCTTCATATCGATGTCACAGAACTCTGCAAGATGTGGATGTTGTAACTACGATTATAGGAAAGAGAAACTCTGAATTTAATCAAGACAATAGCATAGTACGCCCCTTACCTTCACAGCGACATATTTTCCACTCAACTTGTGCTTAGCGATGTGTACCTGCGCCAGGCTTGCAACACCAATGGGACTTGGATCAAAATCGTCGAACAACTCTTCGATGCTCACACCCATGTCATCTTGGAAAAGTCTCTGGACATCCTCATACGCCGTTGGCTCGCACTGATCCTGTAAAGGCCTCATTGTACTGGTCCATTCCCTCGGAAGTACGATGAGCGAGGACATGTGTTGCCCAAGTTTTATGAAGATCCCTGGGAGCGACGGATTGGTACGAGTCTGGAAAGGAGAGTAAAAATCACATATACCTCCATTGGTTAGGAGTGCCTTTAAGACCCGTTTCGCACTCCGTGTTTGACAGAGTGATACAGCCTCTGAGCGTTGATTCTCGTTCCCGTAGTTCCAAGCAAATGTGAGTTTATAATCAATTACACCAAGCATTGTGGCTCCTGCATAAAGCATGAACAAAACATGAACGAGGTCATAAGGACAACAAACAGAAAACGCACTAGCCACTCTCCAGCATCTAACAGCAGCTAGGTAAGTGTGACGAAAGGGCTGGTGGTTCTGATAGGCAATGTAGCCTGCACCACCTACCAGAAGGGTTGCCATTGGGTACATCCAAAGTCTTTGTCTCGTTCTGGTGCCTCGGTGACGTAGAGCATGTAGGTGCGGGGAAATCCTTATCCATCTTGCTCGAGGGCCTCTGAACGCGTAGATTATTGAGCCTTGTGTAGAATTCCACCAACCAGAGTAGTTTATACGATGGAGAATCATTGTCACATAAAGACATTGGACGTACATTTGGACGTATAATAAAATTCAAACGAAAGTTGCTTATGTAACTTTTCCCGATATTTTCCAAGTTTATCCAGATAACGCGAATTTAATGTAGATATAGTACAATGTGTACTGAGAACTGTCTGTAAAATTATTTACTGCCCCGCTTCATCAGCATCTGAGCAAAAGATACTCGTTGTGATGACTGCGCATCCTCGTTTCGGTGCATAGCTTCCGCGTAACTAAAGTCCTGTGAGTGAAAGCACAAGAACGACTAGCCTGACTTACAGCAATTTGTATCGCACAAGTTCTGCCTCCAGTTCCTCGTTTCGCAGCCGCTGCTTCACAAGTTCATTCTACACCCATTAAAGCTAATCTAGAATCAGATATTAAGATTGAACTAACCAAGACCTCAACATGCTCAATGTTCATTTGGGCAACGCTATTTTCCAAATTTCGACTGCACCAATCTTATAACTGCTGTTTCAAATGACAAAATTCAACTACCAACCATTGCTGGGATAGGGCGCGGTTATTGTTCCGCAGATCGTCCATCTGCATAGCATGTTTGTTTGCTTCACGCTACATAGTATGCACGTCAATGAAATAGTGCCATTCTCACTGTGACCAACATACAACCATATCTTCGTATTCATGTCGATAACAGTCGAGCATGAAGGGAGTGATCTTGAGAGACACGGCATCGGCGACAAAACCATCGACATCATATTTGGGGGGCTCGATGTGGGTCCCATTTTCGAGTATCTAATCAGAGTCAATGTCGAACTGGCGATGGTTAATGAGAAAACATTTACCCTGTATTGATCAAGAACCTTATTATTCAAGAAATCCAATATTTCATCAAATTTGAGCTCTAGTAGCTTTTCCTCGTTCTTCTTAAGCAAGCCAATGCTAAAACCGAAGATGGCCTCTATCCCATTGGCCAGGCAATGGTCAAATATTCTGAACACGATTTCCAAGGGAAAACTACAAGGGCCATTAGTGGACTAAAAGGGAAAAGAAATATGAGAGCGTGCCGATAGCTAAACAATGTCAAAAACCATTGCGAGCAGAACATACTTGATTTGATACCTTGCCGGAGGAAATGTACGTGAAGCACAGGAATCAACTCCTCGATCAGACGATCAAACTATAACCAGGCAGAAATGTGACTGTATCCTGAAATACTAGAAACAGGGCTGTTTACCTGAAACTAGTAATTATGAGTTTTTTTTGGTGCGATCATGTATGGTAGGCTACACTCACAAGACGCATCTGTAACTTTGGCATTTCGGGTAGATAGTGACCCCTTATATCATACACCTGCATGAGTCGCACCAAAAGGGAGAAGGCTTCCTCGTCTGGCATCTATGCCATATAAATGGACTGGACAAGCAAGATATCTCACTTACGTTCAATAATAAGACTGCGGCAACGAAGGGAAGACCCTGGCAATATCCAACCAAGGAATCGTATCTATCGAAGAGAACGGTAAGATGCCAAATGGGAATGGTTGCTCGAATGTACTTACAGAGAATATGCCTTGAGGACATTGAACAAATTTTCCTGCCCTATCCCATGGCCATCTGTGAAGAAAGCATGGTGTGGGAATGTCCTTCAATAAATTTGAGACATGTCCCAAAGACAACAATCAGTCAAGATACATGCCTTCCAAGGTCTCGTGTTATAGACTTTTCATGCGAACTTGTTTCCCTCAGGAGTTTGATGTAGGTATTTTCAAGTTCAAGGTCCTTAGAAACTGCCCTGTCAACATCTGAATCATACGCTTTGACCAAACGTGTAGATAAATGTACGACTGACATATGCTGCCACACCATTCCACGTAATGTTGCAGGTATCCCTTTTGCGATCGCTTGTGCGAGTTCCTCGGGTTTTTCAGAGGCAAAGCCTGCGTAGTCTTTATGTGGGAGATCATTAGCATTAGTCCATGCCTATCTAAACAATGCATACTGGATATGACAGCCCCCCAAAAGTCTTGAATCCAAAATTAGCCGAGGAGACCATGTACCTGGGCGTAAACATACCCCAATCTATCGACTCTTCAGCCCCTTGCTCCTGAAGAGCCTTCTTTTCCTTCTGTAACCGCGAGAACTCTTCTTGCAGTGCATTTTGCCCATCTGGACTTATTCCGAACGGAACATCCTTCTCTTCGACAAAGGACGAGGTATGACCAGATCTAATAGTCGCAACAGACGCCGTTGTGCGATGAGACTTGCCCAGGGGCAGTGTATCACGGTCGACAAGATTCATCTCGCTATTAATGGGCCTATTGTTATCATGCAACCTATTTCCACTATCAACCTCGATTTCTTCCTGCAAATTTAATGGCCCTGCAGGGTCCAACTTGGATGTTTCAAGGACGGTAGCGAAACTGGAAGACGGTAAATCATCGTCGTTAAGAACAATGTCATCCAGTTCTGACACTGAAGTAGCGATGGATTCTCTTCGAGGTAACTGGGCGATGAAATTGCTTTGCTCAGGAGAGCGTAATGAGTCCAACGTGTCTTTCATGGACACTTCAGAAAGAGCCATAAGTCCAGAAGCAACGGTGAACATTAAAGAAAGAATGAAAAATATAGATGCATGAGCTTTAACGAAGGCAAGCAGATTAAGTGTAGCGAGCTGAAGGAGATCGCTTATGTGATGATGATCCAAGACAGACACAAGCAACCGATCAGAAACCGGCCACTTTTTACATGACCTAAGTACTAATATTCGACTGCATACAACAGGTCGGAACCGCGGGATACCCATGCAAGTATGTGTGGTCAGCAGCGACCCGTGGACTTGCGCTAGACACCCATACCATCGTGCACACAGAGGATAACAATTTAATTTAGAAGAAACTAGATAAGTGCCCCGCCTTTTTCCGTGAGCGGAATTTGGTTTGTGATCTCCGGCATCCTCCTCTTTACCATGAACGTCGCTCTCGCTTCCTCAACTTCTCTCAGGAAATTGGTTGTCCGTGCCGTACTTAGAAAATCCTCCGGCCCACGACACAGCTCATCTTCTGCGGAAAAAAAGGGTCAGGATGCCTTTTCCGAGGCCCAGAAAGTTGCTGGTAAGGCATGGGAAAATGTTTCCCGAGTCCTTGGTCCTACTGGTCAGAGAATCGGTAACCTGCTAGGCAGTAAGTGTAATGCCTAGTTTTTTTTTCCATCATTCATCAATTATAGGTTACAAGGAGCCATTGGTTTACAATTTTTCTGTTGTCCGTGAAGTGGCTAAGAGAGTTTATCACGGGGAAGCCCTCCAACCTCCCTCCCTCTCCCAATTTACCGAAGCATATTGTCAAATCTGGAGTAATGTAACCCAAGCTTCGTATTGGCGTGGCATTGTCCAGAACCGCCAGGTTTTTCAACTTGGTTTCTATGGTTTGCAAGCATACGGTATTTTTACGGTATGTGAATGATCCAATAGTCGTTTCCAATATGTTGAAGTTGAGACAGATTGGAGAAATGGTGGGTCGTAGGCAGGTAATTGGTTATCCTGTGAAACACCATTAGTATGCTTTGTCTCCTTTAGTAATAGGAAATTCACCAGTCCAAAACCCAGGACGTTTATAGTACACCATGTTGGCTCTTGAGATAGGGCACGTTTCCTAATTGTCATTGATCGCAATTTGTACTTTGGGTGACCTAGAAGGAGAAATGGACATGGACAGATCCATAATTCTATGTGGCAATGCTCCAGGGAACCGACTTTTCTCGGCGTTCGTGGTCTCCAATCCTGCGGGACTGAGGATCTCCATGGAAGAGCGTCCCGGGCTGTTGATTTGGGGTGATTCCCAGTCATAGTGGATATGCGACACTTCTCTGGTTGTTATGGCCCATACAGCGCACATGCCCAGTGTGATCTAACTCAAGACCGATGACAGCGAGTCTCTTGGTCGAAATAGCGCTGTGCCTTGGACTAGTTCAGAAACGGCACTCATTGGTACATTATTGGTATACCGATCACTAATGTTGCCTCAAAACCGTCTGGATTGCCTTCAAAACTTGAAAGAGAATTCATTTATAGATTCTCCAGGCAGCAACAGGGGATTTTATATCGGCACCTTTAGTGAATCCGATTTTTCCATGTCCTATCTAATTATATTTCAAAACGCTTTATCGTGAACTGCTTAAAACAACTAATCAGGAGTGCCAGTACATGACCTTGAGTTTCTCGAATATATGAGAGTTGTTCTACTCTGATATTTTAGAAGTCTTACTATTGTATACTATCTCAATGGGTCCATTTGAAGTCATGCTTAAGATAAAAATCTGTAGGTAAGGAGACTAAATAGATGAAGTGGGAAAACTTCAACTTATGTAAAGATGCCTACATTGCACATACAGGTAGCTCTCCCCTCATTTATCGCATTACCTCGTTTCTTAATAGCAGGAATCACTTGTTGTGCTTGTAGTAGTGTTCTTCTGATCTATCTCTCAAACAGCAGAGCTCGAGATGCCTGCACGCAAGCTTATGGCTTGTCTATCTCTGCTTCCAAATTATAGTCCCCTTGATTCAACAATCAGAAGGGATCTTCCCCAATTTGATTGCATATCTTATGTCTCAGTCTCAATCGTTCGTCTCAGGAACAAACATTTGCCTCCTTTGTGCACTGAGTCAACCAACATCATTTATTTTCTTCGTTGGTAGAGGATGATAAATCAAACACCTGTTCTCGATGTGTGATGTCATAGTCCTGAAATCGGATTGGTAAATTCCACCTGCAAGTTTGCTAAGGTGCCCTGAGTAAATGGGAAATGATCGACGCAAAGATCAACTCACAATGGGTTTCTCACAGTGCTTCAGAAGCCAGGTGATTCCCATAAATCATCGAAGTTTGATGTGGTAAATCATCCTATGAGGCGTGCTTGGGCCTCAAAATTCTCCATTTGAAATACTTGTGAATTTCAATATCTAGGTTCCTTCCTTCCTGACATAACATGAATCTGTAGGATCCCACAGGCTCAAGCCCCACTTACAATTCAAATGCTGCTTGACCCTGATTTTGTTGTTGAGTTGTTTCTCAGCACTTTGAAGAGGACTATCTGCCTTGTCAGAGTACTTGACAACAAGCGGTCGTTGAGATTCATCCTTAAGCTCTCCGATGAATTCTGGGAGGAAATGTAATGAGATTACTGATCAACAGAGCCGATGGGACAATGTGACACTCACCGAGGATTTGGAATGATTTGTACCATACTAGCATTTTCCATTGTTTCAACTTCTGAATAGATATTGTGAGCGTAGGACGTATATCAGACGGACAAGAACAAGACACAGGCGGTGAATGTGAACTTAATTGTCAACATCAACACACGGCGAAGCTGCAAGTGTGGGAGCAGTCACAAGTGCCTCGGCTTGCCTGATCCGTTTTCTTTCAGCTGACTATAAACTTCCTATGAAGGGAGACTCACGTCTTTCGGCGAATATTTTTCGCCATTGTCCGATATACTTTATTCAGGTTCCTATTCGTGAGCACTATGAAAGAAGGGGAAATATAAATATTCGTGTCGGTCTGTGTACAGCATTTTCCCATAAACACTGTTAGTCTTTTGACAACCAACTAAGATTCCCTACATGCTACATTCTCTTTGAAAGGAACAGTATCAACCTTATCTACTAGCTACTCTGGTCAACCTCATAACAGCTATTGCTACTCAGAGGTAAGGTCAGAGTCAAGGATAGACTAAAAGCTATCCCTACCCTTTGTTAATAGCCTGAGAGTATACCCTACTCCTGATGGGCCTTGTCCATTTGCCTTTCTGTCATCTTCCATGCACATCACTTGACATGTAAACCACAATTAACAATGTGGCACCCCTGCATCCAGAATTTTTTGAACATAGTGAACAGCCCTTCTAATTGGAAGAGATGCTGTTTGAAAATACATGATCATAGGTGTCCAATAGCTATACAATCCTAATAGCAGAGATTCCTGTAAATGAGATAGTCGTATGTGATATAGAAGGCAGAGATAGGTCACAATATGTACATGATGGCAAACTTCAATCTTAATGGTATGCTCCATCAGCTTCTTGAGGTATGTGAGGAGAAACTGTACCCGACACATCGGATCGCCTCTCTTGATGCTCATCATCCTGAATCTCCCTTACTTGTTGCTGGCGCCGATGTCGTCTTCCTGTGGCAAAACGTAGGTATCTTGAAAATCGATTGTTTCCGTACATAGACGGTCCATATCGTCGTGAACCAGACGTCAGATGATGTTGGTGACGATTATCAGGTAATTCAGGACGGAGGCCATTGATATCAATTTCCTGGTTTTCGTTCCCGTCATCGTAGGAAATTATGTTCGCTAGCGCAAGGAAATCTCCGATAAAAATTAGCTTCATGATTTCAAAGCTGGCGGATTGGCATACCTTGTCTACATATTGGACATGAGCTTGACAGCTCGAGCAGCCACTGGTCAACGCATTCTGGGTGAAAGCGATGCTTGCCCTCGCAAGGCAATACCCTGATATCGTCACCCTCCTCGAAATCAACAATACATATCGGACACGTCTCCCTGCCCATAGCCTCAGGGCTTAGGTCATCCCGAATGCGGATACCATATTGAGATTCAAATCCATGTGAACGTGTGAGAGTCGTAGGCGAGGGAGTAGAAGGACCCTCACCACGATCGTCATCATGATCGCTGCGAGACGTACTTGGTTTGGGACTACTCATCGACGCAACTGGTCTATCTTCCACCCTAGGAGAGAGGATCCCAACTGCATTACTTTCTTTGGTCTGAGCGACAGGTGCAGTGCGTTCTTTCATAGTTGTCTCGTCGATGATCTCCCATTGTGTGAGCTCTTGAGCTTCAACGTCTTTCGCCTGATTTCCTCTGGTATCACCTTGGGCCTCTCCATCACTACTGCCCCCCCCAAACTTAACGATCGGGAAGGTATCCAAAATAGCGCGGGTGAGACCCCGAGCACGACTTCGAATTGGACCATCTGATCCTATCCGAGTCCGCGGGCCGTAGCGTTCAGGATGCCGTAACGCCCGTATGGCCTGGAGACAAATTATTGGCGATATAAAGTGAGCAAAAGTCATACCCCTGAAATTATCACGACACAGAAGAGAGCAGAAACACAGCCCGTGATGGCGTAGAGAACGATCCTAGGTTTTAAGTAGATTACAACCAGTAACCAACTATTATTCAAACTCACATAGCCAGGGCGGTCTTGCTTGAACCTGATGAGTGACTTCCATTGCTACTCCCAGTGCCGACACTGCCATTAGACGGTCCATCTGAATCACCTGTAGCGTTTTATGCACGAAGATCCGCATATAAAAATCCTGGCTCAGTGGCATAGCCTTTTCGTATCGAATCTTGAATGGCTTGCGCCGTGTTATTTAACCTTGATGAATCGTACTTGGTAATACTGGCATTCGCAGGTATCAGCTGACCGAATTGATAGTCAATGAGGTGGGCACTGGTCTTGCTCTGGGTCGAAAATATGTCGAAAACTTGATCGAATGTTGAAGGATCAGTATATTCAGGATTGATGACACATGCAAGTGAACGTAGCGAGTATAATAACTAACAAGGTGTCAGCCCTTGCACAAAATCACTGGGCTGAGTGTTGAACTGACAGCCGCAACGGCGCCTTTGTCGCGTGCCAGAGTGAAGATATCAATCTCCATTGAGGCGTCAGTCGAATTGGCATCACAAGAGACCATTGCAATCCATGGGGCAGACGCTACAACCAGCTCAAGTCAAATCAGGAAACGTTCGAGATGGCGTACTTGGTGGAGTCATTTCGTTGACAAATTCTTCCGTGAAGTGTATTAGGATACCCTGCAGCGTTGAATCATCAGGGTCAATGCAGGTGAACAGCTAGGGGGTGGCGCACTTTGCTAATTCCATCGCTTCCATTGCCGGCAAGCTGATATGACACGTTCTCCACATAATTCCTAAAGCTTTGAGAAAGATGTATATCCTCAGAAGGAAGACTGACCCATTTGAATACCACTGAAGACGAAGCTTGGAAATGTCGGTAATGTTTAGTCCGCCCGCGATTGCAGCCTGGGATGAATTGGTTGGAGATGCTGGGACGTATGCTAACGCACATGCTGCGATAAGAACGAGGAAGAGAAGGGGTACCATGGGGGGAACAAAGAAAGTTTTGGCCAAGTCCGAAACAAAGGATAAAGGAGAGAGCGGTACCCTGCAAGACTACACGTGCTATATTGATTACTACATAGTCCCCTTTACACAAAGCTCCCTGACCGCTCCACAGTATTGCCACCTCCTGTACGATCGTACACTAGTCTCCCGCGCACGTATGTCTGCTCAACAACTCCTCGTAGCCTTTGACCTACATAAGGTGTAATTTTGTTTTTGAAGTTCAGCCCCTCCTTCGTGACCTAAACGAGAACAGTGAACGTAAACATATGTCTATAGACTGTCATTGAATGGGTCCACCTCAAATTCCGCTTCGCTATCCCAAAGGACAAGATCACCATCATAACCAACTTTCAGCTGTCCCTTGCGATCTCCAATGCCAGCATGTTCAGCTGTGCGACGGCTAGTCCAGTCCAGTATTTTACCAAGTGTTACACCACGCTTCTGTCCTTCTGTCCAGAGGAGGCTCAGACCGAGGCCAAGCGTACTGATCCCACCCCATGCCTTCATAATGTCTCCCTCCTCTATCATTTTCAATTCGGCAACACACGGGCTGTGGTCAGACACCACAAAGTCAATTGTCCCATCTTGTAAAGCCTCCCACAGGAGGTTCCTGTTGTCTTCATCTCGAATCGGCGGACAGCACTTGAACTCAGGTCGGCCATCAGGGACATCATTCAAAGTCAGACAAAGATAGTGGAAGCAAGTCTCAACCGTAATCCTAATACCTTTTGCCCTTGCCTTCCGTATCAAAGGAAGGGCATTGGCTGCAGAGAGGTGGACGATGTGGCAACGCAGTTCGGGGTACTTTTGATGTCGCTCTATTATAAGTTGGATAGCATCAACCTCCAACTCCTGTGGTCGAGATTTGAGGAACGTCGAATAATGCGTTGGATTTCCAGCATCATATATTCTTCCAAGTTCAGCGTGGAAGAGAAGAACAGTCTTTCGACCCTTTCTAAGGTCATTAAATTTGTCTACAAGCTCTTCACTAATAAACTGTTTACCTGAAGTGCTTGCATAGCCAAATCCACATCCTGCTGACCAACGCAGGGGAACTCCTGACCAACGGAAGTGATTTCAAGATAGTCATGCATAAGATGTCACTCACATCGACACCACTTTCTATGAGGAAACATTTGAAACCTTTTACACCAGCATCGATGAGTTGGCTAAGATGATTCTTATCACAAACTGTGGTCAGCAAATCCTCAGGCCGCTCGATGAAGAGTGTCACCTGATTTCCAGGGATCACCCCTCCCCAGAAGCCGACATCGACATGACATTGTCCATGAGCTGCTTCTCGCTTGATTGCAAGGTTATCTACTGTCGTTGTGGGTGGTATCGAGTTGAGAGGCATATCAATGACTGTTGTAACGCCACCTGACGCTGCAGCACGCGTCCCTGTCCAGAAGCCCTCCCAGTCAGTTCGCCCGGGCTCGTTGAGATGAACATGAGCACTAGGTAACAACTCATGTATCAAACTGTGTGTCAACATGAATCGGGCTTGAGAGTACGTACTCAACGAGTCCCGGGAGGATGATTTTACTTCCGGCATCAATCCAAGTGATCTCACTGTTTGATGGCAAATACAGTGTCAAATCACTTCGGGAGTGTTTTCCAAGTCGAACATCCGTGATCTTTCCTGTTAACATGTCGACGATAACCGTTGCTGGCTGGGGAATGTCTGTCTCGGGAAGAAGGACACGTTGACCAGAGCAGACGAGAAACTGCGACATAGATGTAGGAAGGTAAAATTGGACCCATCAATTGTGGACGAGTATGAGGTCTTCCCATGATGATCATCTTAGTAATCGTCCGAACTCAGTATTGCAAACAATATGAAGAATCAATAAAGTAATGGTAATCAATGAAATCAAACTTAGCAGGTCAATGAACATGAAAGATGAGTATGACTGAGTGTTAGTTATCTCTTGTTCATCTTTCTTTCCATACCGTACAACATGTATCTACAGGATTCGTGAAGGTCGGGTCAATGGAAATTAAGAAATCGGAGTCGCCAACGTACCCCAAAATGATCCAGAAAAATTTCTCTCAAATATGACTTATGCACAAAAATAAACTCACAGTCCCATACTCCCATACTCCCATACTCCCACGAAGCAAACAAATTCTTCGGTGAGTCTTCGATGCCGACTATGAAGTCTTCGATAAATTCATCTTACCAGTGCACGACTGGTGACTGAACTTCATTATACAAAGAGCCGTCTATTCAACGAGACATTCAACACCTCCAATGATTGAGACTTCAGGAACCAAATCTAGCTAACCGAGCCTGCCTAATCTCATCCAAGCTTAGATGCGTGCTTGGTTCTACAGTTGATGAACCTATATTTCCTGAAGAATCGGAAAACTCAGAATGCCAAGTTTCAATCTCATCCTCATCTACATCCATGTCCTTTGACGTTCTCTGACTACTGATCACTGGGGTGCGTTGAGCCGTTGGTTCCGGTAATCTTGATTGGAGAGGCTGTTGATGATGTCCCAAAGGGACATTCTCAAGCGAGGCTCGAAGAGCGGCCTGTAGTTCTGCGTCTTCGTCATCGTAGTTTCGATATTCTGATAGAGAATTCCCAGCTGCAGGCATTGATGTATCGTCATTTCTCAAGGCAGATTGAAAGCTTGGAATTTGTGCTGGCTGGAAACTGCTCTTCCGGCGCTCATCCCACTGCCGAGCCATGTTCTCACTTTCCGCAATTGCTTTTCTAAGTTGCTCAGCTTCTTCTTCTTCCTGTCTCAATCGTGTCTGTCTCCGCACGTCTTGTTGTTCAGGATCAAGTCCATTAACTGACCATAATTCCCTCTGTGCAAGTTCCTGTTGTTCCCGCATACGTCGTAATAGCATTCGATTTCTTTCCGTGCTCGTTGCTACAGGATCGGGATCGACAGAATCCTGCCCATGATATTGTCGGAAAGGACGACTGTTCGTGTCGCTAAAGGTGGACCTGCTCGCTATATTGGAGTAGGTGTGCGAGGATGAATCGGCAAAGCTGCCAATCATATCATCATAATATGACGAACCATACCCTTCCCGACTTGTCAAGGAGGCCTGAAGTGCGGCCTGTAGTTCATAATCCTCATCTTCAATCCCCTCTGGATACCCGCTGTCTTCTGACCTTTCCAGCTGGTTCCCGCTTCCCGATGCTTTCGTTGATCGGGATGAAACCTGAACGTGTTTTGTTACAGAGATATCAGGTAGTGTGGTTGATGAGGGCTCCGAAAGCGTGGCTGCAATCTCGTCTGCTTCTGTGCGAGAAAGGGCAAGAGGTTGAGATGCATTTGACTGCGTGACTGCAAAAACTGAATAGCCTTCAAACGAGGATAAGTATTATCGAGACGTACATTTTTGAAACGCACCTTCTGTCTCCGCTTGCTGTAATACCATTCCTAGATAAAGCTTTCCAACCCACTCCGGTGCAGATAAAAAAGAATTAAGATTGAACCAGTGCCCCTTGCCAGCGTCATTGTCTATTTTTGCCAGAGCAGGCCCGAAACGTCGCAAAGTGAACCAATGCTCCCCCATGTTAAGAATGAAAGCGAGTTGAGTACTACGAGGACTCTCAGCGCCCGTCGAGTCAATCTCATGGAGCAGAGACCCACTGTGGATGATCCTGATAAGGGCGCATAGTATTACTGCGCCAACGTATAAGACTGAAAATGATGATATAGAGATGTGAATGCTGTGAGCATAAGAACGCTGAGCACTCACTTGAGCCCCCAAACTTCTAAAGCTTCTTCCATGACTTGAACGGAGAAGAAGCCTAGTGACTATAAGAAATAACAAGTGACATATCAGGGTGTTGCAAATGCCTGTATCGTCCATATTCTTGCTGCCACCTCGCCGGTCGTCTGTGTTGTATTGCGCCTCCAGCTGGTCTAGTTTCCGTGCAATCTCCGAAAGATCTGGTGCTGTGAACTGACAGACGAAGGAAGAAAGATTGTGTTAGTATGCAATAGTAGTTTTCCGTGCCAACATACGTATGGTCCCTCTAGAACTCGGGGTCATTATAGACTGGGTCTCGAGGACAGAGGACGTACGAAGGAGAGAATTAAGCGCATGTTGTGCACAAAGCATTGATCCATCCTGTTGTTTTTCATGATAGATCAGTGACGCAAGGCTCTCAAGTCCAGCCATGATCACGAGAGTTGCCTCAAATTTGTTCGGATATCTGGAAGATAAGAGCCAGGCATCATCACGTTGCGATGGATTATCTCTATTTAGAAAATATTGACGTAAGTTACTACTGCGTATTCGAAGTAGGAACTATGCACTCTTCTGTCATGCTACATTCTAACACTATCCAAATGCCATCTATCTTTTTACACACTGGTTTTCGTTGGAAATAAGCACTCATCAAATTGAATTGACAATTGCCTGAAAGCATCGGACACTTGCATGAAATGCAACGTTGCGTATTGATATTATAGTTGATCAGAATAGTAGAGCTTAACTAATTTATCGAAAATAGTGACTAGGAAGGAAATTTTTGGAAATGACTTCTTCCATGGAACTGATGTCTGAGTTTCGAAGAGACCCACCGCAGCGCATTGCAAACACTTGTAATATTGACAAGAGTTTTTGCCCGCCAGATGAAGATCACTCACTCAGTAGAGGAATGCCATGCAACTAAGAGTACACAGCTGTACATAATACATTCTGGCCAGATTCCCAAACGACTCCTATATAGTGTTCTGAGCTCAAAGTGCAAGATCTATTTGGATAACTTCAGAAGCTCTGAGCTCATGGATCCAATTATTTTGAAATACAAGTCAAACCAGATTTATTGTCATCCAGTCTTGTCATTAGACAAAGAACGACGGTGTGAGATTCAACAATCATGTTTAACATGATTACATTGTGCATGGGTACGTCGATGAGGCTGAATTAAGATCGGCTGAGCATGGTCCGTGAAAGGGATGGCCTAATAACCGAAGAATCTACATTGAAGGACATCTCTGGTGCTTTGGATTTGTCCGCGGAAGGACTTGCGTACATTAATAACAAGTCTTCTGGATCGATAAAGGAGATTGACCAAGTAGAAGCTGACAATGGTACAATGGCGGACAGAGATTTCCTTCTACTTCACACGCCCTCATTCTAAATATCCCATCCATCAGAAGTCCTAGGATCTGGTGGACCTCAGTTTTGTGTAATAAGTGAAAGAAGCAGAAGAAAAGACTTCAAAGCTGAGAAATTGAGCTTATTATATGCCGACATCCTGGGACAGCTGTACTCTCGAGTTCATGTGATGATTCAGCTACCTTCGAGAAGCTGTGGCATGGGGTACAAGAGAAGAAGTATATGAGTCACTATGCCTCATATCGTGCTCGGGAATTTGCAAAAATGCTCGCTTCACTGGTAGCTTTGCTGTTCATTGCATTACAGGCGTCCTCAATAGCTCCGAAAGGTCCATGGGACAATTTCAACTTTGCACCAAAAAGCAGGACCAGTCGGCCAGTTAGCATCCACTCTACACAAGGAGATGTTCAGAATGCACAAGCTCTCATCGGATCCGGGACAGCGACATTAACTGGCAACGGTAGCTTTGTTGTTGTCGACTTTGGTCAAGAGGTAATGTAGCATCATGGAGTAAAAGATCGTTCGATTCACAATGATGCAGGTTGGAGGACAGGTTTTCCTACACGTCGATGATTCAACTGCAGATTCCAGACTCTCTCTTTCATTTACCGAATCTACACAATTTATCAGTCCCAGCAACTCGGACGACTCTTGTCGCAGCGTCTCCTCAATGGATGGAGATGGGGTCCAGTCTCTCCCAAGACCCCTTTCACAAGGACAATTTCAGCAGACCATCGGCCAACAGCGTGGTGGTTTCCGATTCCTGACAATCGTCAGTTATTCTGAAGCTCCTGTCAGCATTTCGAATGTTGGAGTACATAATACGTTCATGCCGCATTGGGATGACTTGACAGCCTATACGGGTTACTTCTTTACACGAGATCCCAATTTTCACGATCCTGACTTTTTGACGAAGTTGTGGTATGCCGGGGCGTATACAGTTCAGACGAACACAATTGATGTGCATCAAGCTCGACAACAACCTTGTCCGCGTCCAGAAGGTAAGAACCTCTCTTCTGTGTATCGTATCAGGGTTGATGCGGGAACTTTCAGGGTGGGCTAATAATGCTACTGGAGGTCCAGTCGAGGGACCTGTCTTGGTCGACGGCGCGAAACGTGACCGGTGAGTTATTCCGAGATGCTTATTTCCAAAAGCGTTGACAAAGCACCTATAGAAATATCTGGCCAGGTTTGTTGTTCAGTATGAAGTTGGAGCTTCTCACAAACCTACATAGGTGATATGGGAATCTCGAGTCACACAGAACTAGTTGCTCTGAACGATATCCTGTCGAGTAAAAACGCACTCCTCGTGATGTTTTCGACACAAGACCCTGCGACCGGAGCTCTCCAGTACTCCGGCCCTCCAATTAATGCCAGAGGTAGCGACACCTACATTTCTTGGTCTCTGATCGGAGTGCATAATGTTTGGCTGTACACCGGAGATCTAGAATTCGTTCAAACAGTTTGGACAAACTACACCAAAGCGCTAGCTTTTTTGGAAGCCCAGATTGATGAGACAGGGTTGATGAACGTCCCAAAATCATTTTCCAATGACTGGGGAAGGGACGGAGGACAAGGCCACAACATCGCAGCGAATGTATTGCTTTACAGGGTGAGCAACTGTGAAACCTCTAGGTTGGCTGGTGATAACTTTTTGACAGTCTCTGATTGTAGCGTCCGAGCTTGCAAGCCATATGGGAGATGAAGATATGTCTGCTACCTATGCAGCCAACGCAGTGCTGTTGAAGGAGGTGATCAACGATGTACTGTGGGACGATGAAGCCGGGATGTATCGTGACAACGAGTCCAGTTCACTGCACCCGCAGGATGGGAACTCGATGGCTATTTTATTCAATATAACCCAATCACAGGAGCAGAATAAGGCAGTCAGTAGAGGCTTGACGCAGTTCTGGACAGATATTGGACCCTTAAGCCCTGAGCTGAATGACACGATCATTCCTTTCGTGGGCGGATTTGAAGTAGTTTGCTAATACCTTCACCCGATCAAAATGATTAATTTCCACTAGGTTCAAGCCCATTTCATCGCAGGAGAAGGCGAGCGCGCGATTGATCTACTTCACAGAGGTGAGCTGGGTCAACGTTACCAAAGTCAAGATACTGACCAGTCGGCGTGCTTCGATTAGAGGTGAGAGCTTCGTAATGCACATACAAAAACTTATGTTCGCAAAAAGTGGGGATATATGTTGTACACTAACTTATCTGTTCAATCGACTCTTTTGGAGGGTTTTACGGCTAACGGCTCGCTTGGGTGAGCTTGCCTAGATATCAGCCGCTTCTTGTGACTAGATGCTGAGTACAAATTTTCAGGTATCGCTCTGCAGCGGGCTACAACTTTGATCACTCGTACACCAGTCATAGTCATGGGTGGTCTACAGGTCCGACACCGGCTTTGACGTTCCACGTATTGGGGATCGGTATAACGTCACCTCAAGGACAAACGTGGACAATAGCACCTGTTTTGAGTGGACTAGAGTCTGCCGAAGGGGGTCTGGAAACTGGGCTCGGTTGGTTTGGGGTAAAATGGAACGTCAAGAAGAATATTTTGACGGTTGAAATTTCGACGCCGAGAGTAACATCGGGGACTGTTACATTGCCAGGTACCGGGGAGATAACAGTGAATGGCAGATTAGAGTCTGGCGGAACCATAGAATTGAGAGGAGGAGACCATATTCTAATGAGACGCCTGTCTTTGTCCTGTCTTTGTCTTAAAGACTCAATTTGTATGCCACGTGATGTGACTAAGGTATTTACTCTGCACCCGCTCCTTTCTTCCAATGGTTTGTCGGATTGCTTCCGTCACTCTGGTTTGTTTACTCTCTCTGTCGGGTCAGATCCTTGCAGATGAACAAAAACCTTTCGACTGTCTTGTTGCTGCATCTGGTGCAGAATTTGATTTGACTAGACTTGCGCACGAGTATGATCTCGACCGAACAAGAGAAATGCCTCCGACGACGATGATTGATCAGCTCAAGTTCAATCTCTGCGCTGACCTCAAACATGTGGAGGGCGTAGAAGACCGGGACCAGGTCAGCATCCTCAATCACCTCGAATCCACGCCTATTGTTCATACCACGTCCAGTGCGAAAAAGGCACTCGTGCTTGTCTTACTACGATGAACCGGAAGCCAGGAGAATCTGATCGAATAATTTCGGTAGTCACTCTCGTTGAGTCCCTGTCGACCTATAAAGTAACAGCAAGTCTATCAGGTGGGTTCCTCATCTTCGTCTAGTGCGTACGTGCTGAAAAACCCATCGTAGACCCTAAGTCTCTGGGCATTGTATTTGAAGGCCCGAGATATCCGGATCCAGCTGATTCGACATTAGCTACCCAAAAGCTCAACCTTACAATTTATTGCGATCCAAGTTCTACCTCTGGCCCAAAATTCCTCTCTTATGATGGCTCGATGTTGAATCTTGAATGGACCACTTCTGATGGTTGCCCGAAGACCACCGATTCTGAACCTCCGAAGGATGACAAGGGAAATAAAGGCGGTAGCGATAGTGGTTCTGAGGACGAGAGTGTCGGTAGTGGGCTTGGATGGTTTTTCCTTGTGTAAGTACGACATACTCTGGCACGGAACTCATCCATTGATTTCACGTCTCTGGACAACAGGATACTGCTGATTTTTGTCGCTTATTTCGGTTTGGGGGCCTATTACAACTATTCAACGTACGGTGCGAGGGGCATCGACCTGATTCCGTGAGTGGTTTGCATTCTGTTTGACACTTTTCTGAACTTCTTCCAGGCACCGAGATTTTTGGCAGGAAATGCCGTACATGCTCAAAGATGTCATTTCCCACTTATGTTCCTCCGCCCATCCACGACGGTCCTCGAGAGGTGGTTATGTTGCGGTATAAGCATGATGCATGGGCGCATTCTCTTTCAGTACTTTCAGGACTTTCAGCATGATGAAAACTTGATTAATTAAGCGACGAATATGGGATACCTCGAGAACGCCTGCCTATGCTCAGGTTTTTCTTGTTTAGACTTTACGATAACTTGTAGGTAATCATATAATACTTTTGCACTCTGTCGGACTACACCTGGGACAGGGAGTCTTCATAATTCAGCGTTTGAGGGAATGTATCCTACTGTAATTGTTCAGAAAGTTATGAGGCACTATCTAAAATGTCCTAGTATACCAATCCAGGAAGGAATTCCAAAGGGCCATATTGTCCAGATCTCGTTTCTCTCTGTGCTGTTTGATCAGCTCTTAAACTAAAAGACCCATACACTTCAAAAGCTCCTTACATATAGACTTTGAGGAGCTCCCATCATCGAAATACCATGAATAAAAACAAATGCAAAATCCAGCTCAGGGCATTATTATACATCTTGTATATATATATTTGTCTCCTTCCAAAATAGACCTACACCGCGCCAGAATGATTCTGACTTTCCTTCCCTTGTTGCTGAGCCGCACAGATAGCGATGTATGGTTCTGACGAGTCTGATTTTACTTTTGCTGCGGATGGGTCCCGCTTGTTTTCTGAATCATCGTTGATGGCGTCTGAGTCTGCTGCTTCGCAAATTGAATCTACACACAAAGATATATCACTTCCGGATCTCAGTACTAAAGCTCACGAGGAGAAACTACAGAATGACATCTTCATACTCAAAAAACTCAATGCTGTCTTCTCCACATTCAATGAAGCATTGGATGCAACAGGTAGCATTAATGGTGTATGGATTTTCATCAGCTCATAGCAAGGTGCCTAGGCTCATCCCATGATAGAAAATAGTTAAACAACTGGCCGAGACAGATGCCCTACTCAACAAATATGTTGATATTCTTCATAAATCTGAAGGCGTTTCTCGGTTGCTTTTTGATGAGGATTGGCAGGGAGCCGAAGCAGTGAGCCTTGACGCTACGTGGTTTTTCCCTCTTTTTCTTACGATGAGTTGGATAGGATGAAATTCAGCTTGAGCGAGAACAAGCAGAGGCTATTGAGCATGCACGGCGTGAGGAAGAGGAGCGGAAATTAGCCATGCAGCGGGAAAGGGAAAGATTAGAACGTGAACAGAGGGAGAGAGACGACAAAGAGCGGCAGAAGCAGGAGCAGGAGAAGCGGGAGAGAGATTCCGCCCGTGGAGGCTCGAGAGGGATATCACGGAGAGGGATTGCAACTCGTGGAACGAGAGCGACATCAATTCGTCCAGGTAACTTGTCCTTCCGATTACCACTCAGCCAACTCACATACACCTGATATAGGTGTCACAAGACCGGGTTCGGTGAGTGGTCTACCATTGCGCAAGCCCACAGGGTCGACAGGAAGAAGAGGAACTCCTCCAGGACGGGGAATAAGCAAGACATAGTTGACGCGACTCGTGACGGTGCTCATGTCACACATCATATTTTCTTGTTCATAACTGAAAGATTTCATGTACCCTAGCAGACTGTAGCTTCCACACACACTTCTCTCCAGAATGTCTAGGAAACGCACCAGAGATACAAATGCTTTGGCTCATTCTGCTTCTGAATTCCACGATGACGCTGATGACATCTCTTTCGCTCTAACGGGCAAGAAACGCAAGTTATCCAAACAGCCAGAAAATTTGGCAGACGATGACCCAGAAGATTTCTCGCATTTCATACAAGAATCTATGACCAAGCGTGACGTCAAAGAAGGTACTCAGGTAGTAAAAGGCATTAAAGGAAAGCAAAAATTCGCAAAAGGAGAAATTGGTGGAGGTAGTTTCCAGAGCATGGGTACGGCCAGATGAAATTTGCAAACTAGGCTCAGTTAACACAATGGCGTCCACAGGTCTCCATCCATCGCTTCTGAGATCCTTGACTCTACAGGGATACCGAGTACCGACACCAATTCAACGACTCACCATACCAGCATTGCTCACCAATCCTCCACGGGATCTCGTTGGGATGGCTCGTACAGGTTCTGGTAAATCACTTGCCTATATGATTCCCTTAGTTCAACGTCTGAGTGGGCGTCACTCAACCGCTTTTGGTGCACGGGCCCTCATTCTCCTACCCACTCGTGAATTGGCTTTACAGATCCTCAAGGTTGGGAAGGAAATGTCAAGACGATGGAATTCAGACCATGGGGATCATGCAGGCGATAAAAAGGGAGAAAATTCGAAAGGCCAGAATCTAAGATGGGGTCTGATTGTCGGTGGTGAGGGCATGGATGAGCAGTTTGAGATGATTACAAATAATCCGGATGTGTGAGCACTCTCAGCCTCCTTCTTGTGCAGATCTTATAATTGTCCTGCAGCATTATTGCAACACCGGGGCGACTCCTGCATCTCATAGTTGAAATGAACTTGGATATGAAATGCGTCCAATACGTTGTTTTCGACGAAGCCGACCGACTCTTCGAGATGGGTTTTGAGACCGCCCTCACAGAAATCATACACCGACTCCCTACATCTCGTCAAACCCTTCTTTTCTCTGCAACACTTCCTAAATCTCTCGTGGAGTTCGCAAAAGCTGGCCTTGAGAATCCTAAACTGGTGCGGCTGGATGCAGAGAGTAGGATAAGCTCTGATCTCAAAATGGCGTTTTTTTCTATTAAACAAGCTGAGAAGGACGCTTGCCTTTTAGGTCTACTAAGGGATGTTATCCAGGTTCCTTTGTCCAAGAAAAACGCAACAGAGGAACGCGAGGCAAAGGACAAAAAACAGAAAGGGAAGGAGAAGTATTCTGAGCAGACCATCGCTCCTCACCAAACTCTCATTTTTACTGCCACGAAACATCATGTCGAGTATCTCACTAGTCTTCTGTCGACCACCGGGTACTCTGTCTCACACATTTATGGTTCCCTCGACCAACAGGCACGAACATACCAGATGGACAAGTTCCGAAAGGGTGCAACTAGTGTACTTGTTGTTACAGATGTCGCTGCTCGCGGAATTGACATTCCAATTCTCGAGAACGTCATCAATTATGACTTTCCGCATGGCGCCCGTGTCTTCGTACATCGCGTTGGACGAACGGCTCGCGCCGGACGTCAAGGCTGGGCGTGGTCATTCGTCACACATGCTGAACTTCCCTACCTCTGTGATCTCCAACTATTCCTTGCAAGACCTCTAACAAGCATTATCACGGACAATAGTGACCAAGCTTTTACACAAAACCTTGTGCTAGGTACCTTCGAACGCGAGAAAATTGATGAGGATATGGAGTACCTTAGGTCTCTAGATAACGTGAATCATTCACTTCCAACCCTCCGTGATGTGATGAAACGCGGCCATATCATGTATGAACGCAGTAAAGGAAAAGCAAGCCTACAAAGCTATAAACGCGCAAAGGAAATGACAAAAAATTCTGACTGGCAACTCGCAGGCTCTGATACTGGCATGCACCCTGTATTACTGCGTGGATCGAATGCTGCTGAAAAGAGGATGTTGGAGGATGCGAAGAAAGTTTTGTTGAAGGCTGTCAATGCTTTTACGCCATCAGAGACAGTGCTTGAAGTTGGAAATAAGACTGGCTCGGCGAATCTTGCCCTGATGAAACAAAGAAGGGAAGCATTGCAGAAGTCAGCTACGAGGACGATTAATCCCAGTTATTCTGTCCATGATGAGGACGAAGACGAGAAAATGGGAACGGGAAACGAATTGGAGATGGCCAACGAAGAGGATATCGCGGTAAGAAAGTCAGTTTTGACAAGGTCTTCCCCTGAAACTTTCCTTCAGGCTGTTTTCAACGTCCAAAAGAGAAAGAATTTTCGTGACGAAGAATTTTACATGTCACATTTTCAGAAGGACGCTTCAACAGAGAAAGGGTAAAATGTCCTTTGTCATCACTAGAGTGCTCGAACACTCATGGCGCCGCAGATATTCTTTACAGGATGGGGCATCGTCATTTTCGCAGCAGGCACGAGGTGTGGCCTTTGACCTTGCAGGGGATGAGACTGTCCAGGAGAAGAAGAAACGTCAATCCAATTGGGACAAGAAGAAAAAGAAGTTTGTCAAGGGTGATGGAATTGGTGCCGATAATGTGAAGCTGATCAAGACGGAGAACGGTGTCCGGTTACCGGCAAGCTACCGTAGTGGTCGTTTTGAGGAGTGGAAGGCTAAGAGCAGGATCAACCTTCCTAGAACTGGGGAAACCGAGCCTGACCAACTCAAGCTACGAAACGCGGGACAAAATAGTCGTAAGTTCCGGCATAACAAAGTTAGTGCACCGAAACAGCTAGACAAGCTTGGGAAGAACTATGAGAGAAAGGTACGACAACTCAAGAAGAAACACGAAGGAGATAGCAGAGATGCTGCCAGGCCCTTGACTACGAGCCCAAAGAAAGGAAGAGATCAAAGGAAGCCGAGCCGCTACGGTGGCAAGTCTCTCAATAAGGTCAAATCAGAGCTCAAGACCTCTGATCAGATAAGGAGGCAGAGGAAGGTCATAGAAAGGAGGAAAGCCAGAAATGCTCGCCCTACTAAGAAATACAAAAGGTGATTGTTTGAGGAGGAAAAGCGATATTAGTCCGGGGCCAGCGAAATCTCACTCATGGAGGCGAATACTCCCATTTCGCCCCACTCCCAGTTACTACCCTGATGTCTTTACTGCCTTCTAACAAGTCGACCCCGACGCTTCGCAAAGCATTCACGCACCATTCAGGATAACCTACATTACCAAAGTACTCCGCAAAGAATTTGCGTAAATAATCAGGGAAGGTTCCTGCCATGATGGCTGTCCTTGCCATACCCATAATTTGTGCTTGAAAAGTAATGTTGTGCAGGGTTACTGCTGTATGATTGTGAACATGTTGAAGAATTGTGGGCAAGCTCAGACATACCATGGGCGGCTGAAGTTTCGTGCGTTATGGTATGGTGCAAAATTGCACGGGATGTCTTCCCTGAACATGTTGGGCAAGGACAAGTTTCATCAATTGGACTGAAATCTCTGGCATGCTTGCTCAGCTCTGAAGAAAAGAGCATCAGCGATTGAAATGCCAAGGACTAGTGAGATGTTTCACTGAGGTTGAGTGGGCCTTTATGTGTCAATGCGACACCAAAGCGTGCTGTTCGCGTCGGAAAGACACAATCGGCCTTTGACTTGAATTAAGTAGGGAGATCAAATACAAGAGTTCTGGCGTACCATGTCGACTCCAAGGGCCACACAAACAAGTAAATCTATGACGTGCAGATTCTAAATAGGATTTTAGCCTTGGGCGGTGTTTTAGACGAACCCTCTGCAAATCCGATTCCCATCGAGTACCGTGGTCCTGAAGTTGAATTATTTGAGTCATGAAAATCGCGGACGAGAAACATACTATCTTCAGGCAATTTGTCCGTACATTGTTTGATGCTGCACGAGGATCAGTTTGTGAACAATTGGGTCTACCATATTAGCTCTTAACCTACACTTTCCAAAAAATATCTGGCCAATCATTAGCAAACGTCTAGGTATGGATGATGAGGAACCACCTTTCTCTTCCCCCCCGCTGAGACCTCCTATGGCATAGCCGGCAACATTGTTTTTTCGCTCTATCATTGCGTCAAGACAGCGATCCCTCAATCCTGGATCAAGACCTCCTTGTACGATTGCGAAGAGATTCTGGCTTTCTATCTTTCCAGAATCATTATGGAAGGCTATGCAACGGTCGAGCCACCGGACAGATCTTTCCATCGCCTCTTCAACACGAGGTCCAATAGTCAAGCTTGAAACTAGAAAACTTGGTGGGCTTTTGGACGAGCACAAGACTAATATAGACTGACCTACATCATCAAGTTGCATGATTATGTCTGCGCCAATAACATGCTGTATTGATATACTTTCTTCTGGCTTTGGGAGATAAGATGAGTACCTTAGGTTTGAGATCCGGTCACCGGACGTACGGTGAGCATTGTCGGTTCTCCGGTGAATGGACTAGCGAAGAGAGCACCCTCTTCCGTGATAGTAGTGAATTTACTTAGCGAAACGAGTTGGAAACCACCGCTATCCTGTAAAGTAACATTTCGAGCGATTCTGTATAAGAGAGAAAAAGCATACCGTCAAGAGATTTCGTTCCCATCCTTGGAACTTGTGGGCTCCGCCAACTTTATCTAATACTTCCAACCCGGGCCTAAGATTCAGATGGTAGGTGTTGTTCAGAATCAAAGTGACTCCAAGCGATTCGACCTGTTCGGGCGTCAATCCTTTGATCGCTGCCTGGGTGGCCACTGGCATAAATGTCGGTAGCATCGTCACGCCGTCTAAGTACAAGTACGACAGAACTCGGTGGGTCCTGGAAGGCACTTGAGGAAGATTTACAGCTCACGAGCAAGTTTCATGCGTGAGACACGCGCTCTGGTCGTTGGGCACTTAGCGATTACCTCAAACTGCATGGGTATCCTCAATTGACGAAGAGCCAGGTTGAGTACAAAATTTCCGGCGTAATAATAAATCAGTGCGAGCCGAATATGCTAGTGTTGATGGTTTTGCCCAGAATAGGTCGATCAAAATACACTGACTCTGTAGTGCAGCTCACAAAATAGGCAAACAAGTTATGCAAAGTGCAAATATGCGTTGCTTTCTCTACTGAAAAGTGGCTTCTTTCCCAGCACGTTCATTTCATACTGAGAGATTCATTGTTGAGTTGGATCAGAGCGTCACACAAGGTGACAGGACACGTCGCGTATTATTTTATATTATTACTTGTCCACGCTATCTCATTACGGCTGCACACCCAACCTGCGAGATCTTGACTTAATAGCTCAGAGTCATGCGGAAATCAGCTCTCATTGTCGTTCTTGCTTCCGTTTTACCCCTCGCTTCTGCCTTCTACCTGCCCGGTGCCGCTCCCACTAATTACCGTACAGGAGAGCGAGTCGAAGTTCTCGTGAACGCATTGACACCTATGCTCACCGGAAAAGACGATCTGAAGCTTGTCAGTATGGATGCTAATTGTATATCATATTTTATGGCAGGACACTTACCTTCTACTCTAGAAATCTCTCATTAACTGTATGTACCTTTGAGTCTCTAGCCGCCGACTAATACAAAATCAGATGACTATTACAATCCTAAATTCCATTTTTGCCAACCCAAGGATGGACCTAAAGCTCAGCCAGAGTCGCTAGGATCAATACTATTTGGTGACCGCCTCTTTAACTCACCGTATGAAGTATGCCGTGAAATCTCCCACATACACGCAGTTTAATTCATTCCTTGGAAGATTGAAATGTTGAAGGATAATCATACATGCAAGATTCTTTGCACTCAGGATGTCACTGCTGGCGAGGCCAAGTTCATCAATGACAGAATCAGGGAAGATTATGCGCTCAATTGGCTCGTTGACGGTCTCCCAGCTGCCGAGATGAAGGTCGACCGAAATGAAGACATCTTTTTTGACATGGGCTTCAATCTGGGAAACAATGAGGATCAATTCAGTGATCAGCCTGCATTAAACAACCACTATGACATTGTGTTCAGGTGTGACCAAGTACCTCACCCATCTACTTAAAGGAATAACGTGGTCCAGATACCATATGCCCACACCAGATACCTACCGTATTGTCGGTGTTTTGGTATGGCCCTCTAGGCAGGTCATCCTGCTTGCAATCTTCTTCAATGAGAGCTCTGAAACATCTTTAGCATTGACGGTTCCCCAGCAGATGAACCAAATTGCAATTCCGAAAATGCTGGGCCCCTGATTCTAAGTGAAGAAAGTGGTCAGAGGATCCAGTATACCTATAGAGTCACCTGGAACGTGCGTCATCTAGTTCTCTTGTTTTCGCTTGTAGCTGACCGGTGAATTTCAGCAATCTGACACTCCATGGGTATGTGGACGTACAACCTTCGATGTTTTGATTTCACCATTCGTTGTCGCAGGCAACAAGATGGGACAATTACCTGCACATCTTCGACCCCCGAATCCATTGGTTCAGTCTGATCAACTCTATAGTCATTGTCGTTTTCCTATGTGTTATGGTCGGAATGATTCTTCTCCGAACCGTATCGCGTGACGTATGTTTCTTGTGCCTTTGCTCTATTGTGATTAATCTATCCCCCCCTAGATTTCGCGGTATAATTCAATTGATGTTAGCGTATGAATACGTCCTGTCCACCGACTTTCCAATACACTCAACACCCATATAGGAGGACGTACAAGAAGATTGGGGTTGGAAGCTCGTCCACGGGGAAGTCTTTCGCACTCCAGCTAAGCCGATGGTGCTATCCATCATGGTCGGTAATGGGTCTCAGCTTATTGCCATGGTTGGAATCACACTTGGCGAGTTCTGAGCCATACCCTCTATCTGAAAGTTAAATTGATGGATGTATAGTCTTTGCTCTTTTGGGGTTCCTTTCACCTTCTAACCGGGGCTCCCTTGCCACTGTCATGATAGTTTGTTGGTCATTTTTCGGATGGTTGGTCACCTATATTTGAAACCTGATACAAGGCTGATGAATACAACGCAAAGTATCGGGGGTTACTGCTCGAGCCGAACGTATGCTTCACTCGGAGGGACAAACAGAAAGAAGAATGCATTTCTTACAGCTACAGTGTTCCAGACGTAAGCTTGGTAGCATGATGCACGCATTCCCAGAGTCAGAGATCCATAACATTGACTTGGTCCTCTGATCACAGTGGCATTTTCGCCATTATCTTCGTTCTCAACTTCTTCCTCGTCATCGCTGGCTCGTCTGGAGCTGTTCCTTTCGGTGAGCTCCAGCATCCCTTTGCCCGATGAAATCTGACCTCAACTACCCTAAGGAACTATGCTCCTGATAATCCTTCTGTGGTTCGGTATCTCTGCCCCTCTTTCTGCCATTGGTGCCTATTTTGGTTCCAAGCACGGTGTACGTGTCTGTCAATCGGCATTATAGCATCAAGGTCATACTGATCATTAGTATTCAGTCTTTCGCTCATCCTATCCGTGTTAATCCTATCCCACGCCAAATTCCACCAAGTCCAAAATACCTCAGACCCTGGGTGCGTATTCCAATATTCCATATGGTATGGCCTCCCGGTATTTGCACTCCCTAACGACCAAATAGGCGGCGGCTATCTTGAGTGGCATCCTACCGTTTGGTACGTTTTTGCCACCGACTTCATGATACTCCTGACCTGGCTCCTGACATTGGGATCGGAAGGCGCCGCATTTGTAGAATTGTACTTTGTTCTTTCGAGCCTTTTTGCATCAAGAGCGTACTATGCATTCGGATTCCTCGCCCTCACAGCTGGCATTGTCTCACTTACGACAGCCACTGTGACGATTTTGTTCACATATTTCTGCCTTTGTGCTGAAGAGTATAGGTATGCTTATACCCTCTTCGTCTCCGCGGGTATCTTCACCGCTCAACTTAATTATAGATGGCAATGGCGTGCATTCCTTACTGGCGGAGGTAGTGCATTTTGGTTACTTGCCTACGGCCTTTTCTACTGGGCATCTCGTATGTCACTAGGTTCCTTTTCGAGTGTGCTACTCTATCTCGGCTATCTCTGCCTCCTTGTTTTGATGGATTTCCTTGTGACCGGGACGATCGGTTTCCTTGCGTCATATTGGGCTGTGCGCAGACTGTACAGTTCAATCCGTATTGATTAGCAGTAATGTACTAGAATAGATTGAGTAGTCCAGGGAACATGTTCCGCATGACTTGAAGTCTTGACTGTTGGGAAGCTTCTAGTTGGCTACTATTACTAATAATTTTCCTTTCCCTGCTCGGAGGATGGCTATACGCTTGTCGATAAGGTCTGACACTGGAATAGTGTACAGTGCTTCCGTGACCACCTGATTGTTGAGATAAAGTCCACGAGATGCGACGAGATTTTTTGCAGCCGCTAAAAACGGAAGTAAGAATCAGGTTGAGATCCAGGATCGAGGGTAGACGCACAATTAGAAGCAATCAGACCATATTTTGCAGCAAGCTTGGTCACTGGAGTTTCTTGGATTTCTTGGAGATCTAACATCACAAGGCGAGGATCTCCATCCAGAGCAGATTTCACATTTTCAGCTCCAAGTCCCTCGTAGTCAGATCCAAAGAACATCTGAGTCAAAGTTTCTGCACGAACAAGACCATCCCCTTATAATCAAAGATTGATGGAGGCAAAGATTTGGGGGCCATTGAGATGATTAGGGTCGATCGATCCCCGGAGCACCAGAGACGACATACGTTGATGAACAAGCTCAGTGACCTCTGTGGCTAACCGCCTCTGAGCAATGCGCTTTTCAGGAGAAACCTGGGATGTCACCGGTCAACCACTCCATTTCGACACCTGTGCTTTGCGCGTACCTGGTGGTTCTGGATGATGGCAGCGATGGTAGCTCTTGGGAGAAGAGTAAATAATTTGAGGTATTTTTCGACATCGTCATCAGTAACCTTCAGGAAGTACTGATACAATGGTGACGTCAAGGATTGAGATGATGAGGTATGTTCTTTGTCCAAGAACGTACCTGATAGAAATCAAAGATACTAGTTAATTTGGGATCCAGCCATACAGCGTTGCCTGCACTCTTCCCGAACTTCTCGCCTGTGGAGGTGGTAAGCAATGGCGTTGTCAAGCCAAAAGTAGAGGTCTCGTGGCCAGATGAGCCAGGATTCCCTTGACGTCCAATTAACTCGAGACCAGCTAGCATGTTTCCCCACTGATCAGATCCCCCAACTTGGATATTACAGCTATGATGTTTATATAGATGATAGAAATCATAAGCTTGAAGTAGTTGGTAGGTGAACTCGGTGAAGGATAATCCTTGCTGGGACTCCAACCGAGCCCGGACACTAAGTTAGAAGGGTAAGAAGATGTGTAAAGGGAAATGATACGACAACACACCTCTCTCGGCTGAGCATGGCATTGATCCGAACATGTTTTCCCACTTCCCGAAGAAAGTCGAGCATAGCGAACTTATCGTGCCACATAAGGTTGCTCAAAATGCTGGGACTTTGCAAGGACAACGTTGGGGAGTCGTTGTGTTCCAATCTACTTCGAGCGTAGGCTGATGCACGTTTGAAAAAGAGTTGAATACCCTTTGTGATTGATGCGGCATTATCCTCAACTTGTTGAATATTGGCCTGTGAACGCTCGGTCGATCGTCCAGAGGGATCACCAACTTGGCCTGTTGCTGCGCCTATCTGCAAGGAATTAGTATGTACACATCCTGATTGATGTACAATCACACCAGTGGAATAATCCGATGTCCTCGAATCTGGAAATGCAACAAAGTCATAAATGGAAGCAAGTGACCGATGTGGAGGGAGGAAGCGGTGGGGTCCACGCCGGAGTATACAGTTTGAGGTTTCAATTGTAGCGCTTGTCTTAAGGCTTCTGGTCTATTATTTATTGAGTCTGGATGCTCTCGTTCCTGGTGTAGTACAATTACCTTGTGACATTTTGAACGAGGCCACGATATTCAAGTTCATCTAAGAGGGAGACATTGTGAAAGAGGCGGCACGTGAATAATTGATGGCACTGTCGAGGAGACAGGCGTATAAGATGCCGAGCAGAGCAAGACAACATCGCGCGCGTGAAGTTTCTAATCACATGAGTGATCACGTTGTAACCTGAAACGGAGATCGCCGAATACTGTTACAGTTTTCGTAAATAAGGTTGCAGTTACGCGGCAGGCGACAGAATCCCTCAGCACATACCGCAGATAATGGGCTGTATGTTGACTGCTGCCCTTATTCTGACATCGCTGCTGACACCGCCTTGAATAGCTAACAAACCTCGTGGACTTCAGGCCGCCCGGAAGCTTCGCAACTCTCGTCGTGAGAACCGTTGGGTTCGTTCCTCAGGGCAATATATTCCAATGATGTCTGACATCTCGACCATCCTTCTAGGCGGATAAAAGTTACAAAAAACGCACCTTGGGAAACACTTACAAAACATCACCTACTGGAGGTTCTTCTCACGCAAAGGGCATCGTTCTCGAGAAAGTTGGTGTTGAAGCCAAACAACCTAATTCTGCCATCCGCAAGTGTGTGCGTGTACAGCTTATCAAGAATGGAAAGAAGGTCACCGCCTTTGTCCCTGTAAGTTATTTATTTTGTCCATGTCTGTGGTACTGACATTGGGAAAGAATGACGGTTGCTTGAACTTTGTGGACGAGAACGATGAGGTTCTCATTTCTGGTTTCGGCCGCAGTGGTAAAGCTAAGGGTGATATTCCCGGAGTACGCTTTAAGGTTGTGAAGGTATCTGGTGTCGGCCTTCTTGCTTTGTGGAAGGAGAAGAAGGTATGATGTATAATTGTTGTTCCAACGTATCCTCTGACTCGCCTCCACAGGAGAAACCCAGGTCATGATCCCTTATTGTATATCTCCTTTTCTCTGTCGACGTCCATCAACATGATATAATATTTCATGATCACACTGTATTGCTTGCCACGCCACATGAGAATCCAGTTCACAAAAATCTCATTCGTGAGAGTATGATTACCCTTAGCATCTAATGGCTTCCCTATTAAAACACTTTCTCAAAGTATATTCTCATGTCGGCTATTCTGCTCCCCCAACAGCGTGTACCTCTACCACTTCCATCCCGTGTCAAGGTGATGACTGACAAGGGTGCACCCAAGAGAACTCGTGCTCTTGTTCTTGCAGGTTTAGACCCCGACTATCTGAACAAGCTTCTTACAAGACCACCTCCACCTATTCCTGATAAGCGCTCGCAAGGACCGGAACATGAGCTTGGTGTGGCCCCTCAACTCCCACCTCGTCGCGGAATTCCGCCAAAACCACCAGCTTCAATACAGTCATTTCATTATCATGTACCAAACAAGCATCTCCACCAACCATCTGAATTTGGCTATAAGATCCAAAGTGACGCAGACAAAGGACTATATCATAATCCTGGGTGTGGTGACAATACAGCCAGAGAAGTCCTGAGCGCTACCGGTGGGATTTATTCAGCAGGAACATGCATCAAGTGTCATGATTTTTCAATGGTCGATACACATGCCACGCAATTTCCGCGACAGTATGTCAGTTCCCTGGATGAACTGGCACATAATCTCACGGGACCATTCATATACGAAACAGAGAAGGCACGGGCGATTTTCACTTGGCTGCACCATAATATATGGTATGACACACAGTCTTTCTTCACCGGAATCGTCAGATCTGCTACCCCGGGCTCGACCTTATCATCTGGCTTGGCTGTTTGTGATGGTTATTCGGGACTTTTTGTAGATCTTGCTGGGAAAGCTGGATTGCAGGTGTACAAGGTGAATGGCCACGGCAAAGGTTTCGGCTATCGAGACCCTGTTCCCGCGGAGCCTATTCCGGAGATGAGCACCAATCACGCTTGGAATTGCGTCCTCATGGATGATGAATGGCACCTGATAGATGCTACCTGGGGTGCTGGTGTACTCAATGGCTCAACCTACGAGCAGCGTTTCGACCCATCTTGGTTTACTTCTACCCCTAAGGAGTTTGCGAAACGTCATTTCCCTTCCAACCCCATCTTCCAATTAATAGCTGATGAAGACGGAGGTCTATTGGTATGGGAAGATTATATCTTGGCTCCACCGGGCCCTATCATTTTCAATGATTTCCATCGGCTGGGATTCTTGATTGACCTTCTCCAACCAGTATCAAATGTTATTGAAAAAGGACAGACGGTGACGTTCACCTTGTTTAAGCGCTGCGAACATATGACGAACAGTGAGGGCGACAACTACATCTATGTCCTTCTGGTTCCCGGACACAAGCCTATACCCCTACATCCGAATGCAGAGGGTGGTTGGAGTTTGACTTATTTGGTGATGAATGAAACTGAGTTATCTCTGATGTTCATCACAACAATAGATGGACGGGACGCAAAAGGGGTTGGACTCCGAGGGTTCGAAAATGCCTTGGGGCGGAAAGCCATGTCTTTCGGAGGATTAGCAAAATGGACGGTTGTTGAAGGGTCTAGGAATAGAATGACAGGTTTATATTAGATATCCATATGGTAGCTCGACGGACCAAAACTGCGTCGGCATACATAGCAAAGTATTTCACATGAAGCGTACAGCCATACATCTCGCAACCGGATGACCCACTGGCTCGCAATTTTGTAGCCACTCTAAGCCGTGACTATCCCTTGTTTGCCAAGGTAGCGCTTGAGGTCTGAAATCAATTCCAGCTGCTCTTGCACTGTAAGATCGCTAACGATGATTTGAAGTATCGAACCAACAGTAACATGGTGTATCCGGATGAGGCTGCTGTAATATACATAAGTAAACACACCCATAAGGAACCTATAATGTCTGTTAGATCCCGTTTCATAGCTAGGCAGGGAAAATCACTCACTGACAATCCATCCGATCAGTCATCCCACCGTGGCCAGGGATACTGTGACCAAAATCCTTAATGTTGAAAGCACGTTTGAAGCCAGACGCAAAGAAGCCTCCAAAGGGAGCAACAAGAGAAGCGAAGCACGCCATTAACAGTAAGTGTATATGATAAGGGGTATATGAGATGGAAGCAATCGATCGATTAAACTTTTGACATGGATCAGATACTCATCGCGGGAAATGGACTAAGAGACACACCACAATCGTAAGGATCAAGGAGAACGGTCGCCACAATGGCATCTCCTGCCAGACAAAGACTGGGTTAGGTTTACACTGGATGGAGCTCCAAGCGCTCACGCCCAAGTCATGGACAGGGCAAATCATATAGTTGAAGCGCATGAAAAAGCTACCCCAGCAAAGTGCGAAAACAACGGTGCTGAAGAAAGCACCGACGAAGCCTTCCACGGTCTTCTTAGGCGACAATTTGATCAGAGGTGTGCGCCCGAGAGTTATACCCCAAATGTAAGCAAAGACGTCGTTGCAAATGACAAGAGATGCAGGAACCCAGAGCCAGATTAATCCCTCAAGGATGTTGTTCACAATGAAGTGACTTGAGAAATACAATTCAGACGATTGAGCTCTCTGAAAAAGACTCAGAGCATACCTTGAGACGACAATCATGAGAAGGGTCATGTGGACCCAGCAAAACAATCCGAATTGCTGCTTCAATGAACCCCGCTTCAACGACATAACGAAGCCCATGAAACCAATAATATAGAGGGTAAAACTGATCATGCGATGATTTGTGACGAACGGTATCAGATGCGCGTCCGCAAATACAACATGCTGAGGGTACGTTCAGAGAGAGTGTTCGGGTACTATAGATAACATACCTTGAAGTAATAAATGATACTTTCCCCGTAAAGAAAATAATTAGTGACCGCAAAGAAATACCAGTTCAGGGTTTTGCTCCAAGGATCCCTGGCCTTGACAGTGCCTCTATTATGAGGGTCACTTTCTGTCATTGCAAGGGAAAAGAGAGCTGTGACTTCGCGATATACAAGAGTCTGGCATGCCATAACGAGGAGGATCATGTATACATGCCCCAAAAGTAACAGTCCTTTCCGAAAAGACATCATATTCCCAGTCAGACGTAGAAAGACTGAAAAACTTACCGATAAATCCCCCAATCATAATCAGTGTCCATACCGTTCGTTGGAACAGATTCTGTCGTTTCTTTTTTTTCTCAGCCTCTGCTGCAAATTTTTCTGCAGACTTCGGAGGCGGAGTAATAGAAATTTTTGCCCGAGGTGCAGGCTGCTCAATTGATCCTGTTTTAGACTGAGTCTTTTGGAATTCCTCTCGGGGATAAGTCGGGAGCGCAGGCACCTCAGGCTCAGAGACTGGAGGTGTTGGTACTACCGGTATTTCAGGTTCAGCTCCAACTTCTGATTTTGCTTCAGATTGTAGAGTAAACGACGTGTCTATAACATCTGAAGTCGACGAAGAGACAGCAGCAGCTTCAAGGACTAAGTCTTTGTTCAAGGACTCATCGGATGAACCCTGAAGTTCTGCTCGTCGTTTTCGTGCCTCTGCACGTTGCTTTTCCTTTTTTTCCTGTCGTGCTTGTCTCGTAGCCTTCCTGAGAGAAGATTTTGACGGCTTGGCTGTTGCAGGTATGCTGTAAATGTATTCAAAAAAATCGAAATGGAGTATGTTGCCGCGTCTAAAAATACCTGTCTGAAGGCTCCTCAGCAACTTCCTCCTCTGCCGTATCTTCTCCGGACTCGACATTGAGGGCAGAGAATGCAGTCTGAGTGGCAAAAAGGTTACGAGGGTCAGTCTGCCTGTTCATGACAGGGTTCGTGTTTGGTGACAGATTCAGAATACGAATACGTACGTGACACGACCCCTATTTGCTAGGGACGCGCTAACACTACGCTAACACTACATACGCACGCAAGTCCTCGTCGGGGACTACGACAGTAGCTTTCCTCAATTCATGGGTCCGTTGTACTTTCATTATCCTCTCCATGTAATTGGCATGTCAAAATCATGAGGTGCATATAGTTCTTTGGGCATCTATGGCTGTATTACAGCTGATTATATACCCTGTAAGCTCTAACGTAGTCTTCGGAGCATAGAGACGACTGATGTCAACCCCATTGCAGTTTTGGTTCTTTCCGGCAGCTCAGGTGTCTGCTAGCAACAACAGGAGTGCGTGGTCATTAACAGTGTCTGCTATTTCAATGCCGAATTGAGCATATCTGTTTTTGACAAGATCGAATTCCTTGTACTGCATTTGGGAGGCAAAAAAATGGGCTTCAGATAACAGGCCACCTAGCCAATTGATACCTCACAAAGTAGCTCGAAAAATCAAAGTGATGGCTACTTTTCAAAATGAGAGTACGATAACACCTCGATCATCGATCATCGAGGGACAATTAGTAGAGCTACCCAACTCGGGTGGCTCAATAAATAGTAGCCTCTATAAACGAACACCGGTTCAGAATTTCCAGTCCGGCTCAACCTCCATAGCCCAAGGAACTAGGAAGATTGTATCAGTTCTTCAAGCCCGAGGTAAAAATATAGCGAAACAAGCGACCTACATTTAGAAATCAATGTTTTTGAGAAGATTTTTTCAATGGGAACAGTATGTATTTGACACCACGCAGCAGTGATCCTGTCAACTCATAAATAAACACCCAATCTTTGGAAACGAGACATACCGAGGGTCCAGATAATTGATTTTACTGGATTCGTTTATATATCAATGGTGTGATATCTATGTTCACGGACAACTCACCTAGTCCCCAACGCAATCTCCTTGGTCTCATCTCGATCGATTATCTGCAGCTTAGAGGCTTGGATTCTCTCAGTGAGCTTGTCGATCATCTCCTCTATCTTCTCAGTTGATTTCTCGCGTTTGAGCGTCGCCTTCTTAGTACCACGCTCTTCAGAAAGCCTTTTGAAATTCTCTTTGATGATAGCTATACGCTCTTTGAGAACGCTTTCATCATGAGGTTGTTTGCCCTCCTCGGAGAATTTCTCGTTATCTCGGACAAACTTCTTTTCAGCCTTTTCAATTTCCTTCTCTTGTAGTTGGTTTTCATGCTCCACGACCCATTCATCCTCAAGGTCAGACTCATCCTCTGTATACTTCTCACTCCTCCTGAATTTGGAGTCAAGAGCAAACAAAGCGTGACGAAGCTTCATGCGTTCGTACTTCAATGCACGATGCTAGATTAGTCTGGAATGAGCACAGGCAATGATGACACAATGAAAAATGAACTTTGTTCCGCATCCGTTCCATCGACTGATCGTGCGTTTTGGGAGCGGTCCTCTGATGGTTACACAAGATAGCAACTTCACGATTGGCCTTGTTGTAGGAGTTCAGTTTCTCTTGAAGTGTTGCATCGGCAAGGTGTTGCTCGTCAAGTAGGCGCTGGAATGTGATTGAAGCATTGAAGGTACGGAACACTTTCGCAGTCAGGCCCTTCATCTCATTGTTGAGATGCTTATTCAGGGAGCTCGTCTAAGGGCAGCGTCAGCACACGCTCCATGCGTTTCAGGAACAGAACATTCTTACATTCACTCGGTCAAATAGACTATCCTCGTCATTCTTGTTTCCCTTAAAGATTCGAATGTTCTTAAACACCTGAGATTCAACCTGAACGGAGTTGTAATACCGGATAGAGTCTTTACCCAAAAAATCGAAGGTGATATTATCTGGTGCTTCTAACGTCACATGCTCACAGCGGAGTGAACAACAACCCACGGTGTCGGCCTCATCCTCGCCCTTCTCATTCCCAGCACGAAGAGCTAACTTGTCGATGAAGTACATAGCAGTTGCACGCTGTCGGTCTGCCATAATTTTGGACTTGAGGTCGGCTTGATAATTAAGACGAATGCGGTCGACATGTATCTAGAACTAGGTTCAGAACATTCTAGTGAGCGTGTTCAGCGACACAAGCATACCTTAAGTTCACGGGCCTTCTCAAATTTTTGCATGTCACTCTGTCCCTTCAATGAACTGCCCGCGGCGAGGAAAACGTACTTGTGGTTTCCATTGATGTTCTCAGTCCAATTTGCTAGCCAAGTCACAGTGTTGTCATGCTGAATGGCCTTCCATTTTCCAGGAACGTTTGGAACGGGTATTGGGGCATCCTTCCCAATGTTGAGGGTGATATCTTCGGGCCTGACTCGGAGCTTTCACATCGGTCAGCCTATAACCACGAGACCTAGAGGCAAAGCTAACCTTGAGTGCACCTTTCTTTGGGTGCTCGCCGCGTCCGCGGAAGAGACCTGGAGGCTCAACTCGGAAATTGCCAACTTTCTCTTTGCGACCATCCAAGAGACAGTGGGTGTACTTGGCTTCCATTTCTTCTTTTACCTTCTTGGCTGCTTTTTTCTCTTCTGATGTCATAGCTTTTTTCTTTGCCTTTTCTGATTCAAAGTATTCAAACATTGGGCGGAAATCACAGGAGTCAAACTTGAGTATATTGACACTATTCCGCTGAGGGTAGACTGAGCAGACGAAGTTGGATAAAATAAGGAATACGCACCGGAGGATATTCTGTCATGATGTTCTTCCAGTCATCAAAAAAATTCTTGTTGAATGTCGGATCCTGAGCATGTTCGGTTCCAAGCATTGCAGCATAGAAGCCAGCAACTTCCTCAGCCTCGGGTGGAAGATCAACAGGTTTTCCTGAGACGCTCAGACACAATCCAAGTAGTAAGGAGCTGAAAAACTCACCATTATACTTCATTTTTACGTTAGGTGGCAGTGGCTCATACGGCGGAGGAAAAATGACACCAAAATGTTCAAGTGTTGTCCATTTAGATGATCCATCACCATTCGGATCCTGCTCCCACCACTTGAAGACAATTTTTTCTTCTTCCTCTTTCTTTACTCTCCCTCTTACAGAGGAACTTGCTAAATCCTCTTCCTTCTTGGCCCTTCCCCGCTTCTTGGGTTTCTGTACGTCTGATCCTGATGGCTCCTCTTGAATGACACCACGGCCTCTCGCGGCCGCTTTCTTAACGGTAGGTTTGTCGTCTTCCAACTCTTCATCTGTGGGACGCTTATTGTTGATTTTGCCTGCCTTTCGTGACATTTTCTTGCTTGGAATAGGTTTATCCTCTTCGCCAGAGGTTGGGAAAGACATGTCTAGTGCCTGCTTGACCTTCTTTTTAGGAGGACTTGTATCTTCGCACTCTTTGCTCGGTATACCCTTGCCATTTTGCTGCCTGGACTTGATGGGCTTGGCAGGTGAAGAAGCGAGGGGGATATCATCATCACTAGAAGAGGATTCGGCTATTAGAGCCTGCTTCCTCTTTCGAGAAACCCTTCCGGGCCTGTGTGAGGCCTGGGACGTCAACATCGAAAGATCAAATTCAAAATGAACCGAGCCAAGGTGATATGACTATAACTTACTAGGGGCTCATCATTGCTCTCGCTCATTTCGTAGTCCTCTTCTTCCTTGACGTGTCCATTCGTCTTGGAACCATTCACATGATTCATTCCAATAACTGAGGATTTGGCTGTAAGCGGCCGGTCATCGTCCGAGAACATGGCAGAGTCTGCAGACGTGCTTGGTCTTTAGTACAAGAAACGAGTATAACAAGATGTAATTGTGCGGTTGGCCAGCAACATTAAGTCCTGAGAACCGGCCCTAATCTGGCAGGTCACGCCTCTGCCTTGATTGTAAGTAAACCATTTACATTCAACAGCAGCCTAGTGCCTCTGTGGGTCGAGCTGACCTTTCTTCGTTCGTCTGAAGCTCACCTCAGTTATCTTGTGTCACAGCTTCTTGATGTCAAACCTCCCGCTTTTCAGAGATCCATGGGCGAAACGAGACGCTTGGCGCCATCATCCTGTCTTTCAAAAGAGCGTGATGTTCCGAAACCTCTTCCCTGGCTTTGGCATTGCTGTCGTTGCATTCTCGGCATATGTCCTTGCAGACAATTTCATTTTTAATTCGGGTCACAGCGAACACCACTAGTGTGAGCCCGTCATCTCATACTCGACACTTGAAGGCTGAAATTGACATTCTAACGCTAAGGTTCTTATCACTACCCAATTGTTCCGATTGGACCGTAGGATAAACGATTTATTTAATTAGTATCGCAGCCATTGAACTTTGGTTGTTGTCGTCATGCACGTGGAATATCAGGTCTTATTGGCTGGAAGAGGCAGGCCTCTCAACCAATGCACCTTGAGATGAGAAATGACTACGAACTAATCATACGCCAATTCAGGCCAAATTCTTGTAGTGAATCATGCCGGCCACTTAAGCGTAGGTAGGGGTATGTGATCCAATTAAGCACTATGACAGTCCATATATTTCTCAGCAATTATCTTCTCCGTGAACCGCGGGCCATTTTCTCATTCAAACTTTAATGCAATTCAAGACCGCAGCTGATTTTTTTCCTCTTCGGTTCCACTCTTCTCGATGAAAGCGATGGCCACATCTCGACCTATATCTAATTGCCATTTGTCCTAGATTTCTGACGTGTGACCAGAACAAATCTTTCGCCCCATTTAGATAAAGATAGGAAAATGCGTGCACACCGAATTCGAAGCGGGTCGGATTAGACAAATTGAGATAGACACTTGAGAGCTCTTATTGCATCCTCCTTATCTCTATTTCATGAAATAGTCAGGATGGTCTCGAGATAGAAGATATGACAATGACTTTTCGGCAAGCGAACTTAGGGTGTTGACAACATCAAATATTTAGGTCGCCACATCTGGCAGTGGCAATGCCTCTCAGATCCTAGTCGATGGCACCTGGCAAACTGACGAAGGCTAGATAATTGTATGTAAACATGGTCCTGAGCGACCTTCCTGTGCTGCAGCCAAACCAAATATGCTCAATTGGAACCGGCCATCATCCCTTTTAGCAGTGTGTCTACCCCATTCAGTTTCTAACTCCTTCAGTGTTAATACCCTCAACCCTTCGACGTGTTCTTCTTGATTAAAGCAGTCCTGGGAATATCACTGAGGAAGGTGAAGGATGAAACAGCATTGAATGCTCATACAAATCAATCAACATGAATTGATATTTATGTATAAGTTCTCTCACTACGACCAAAATCTCAAACCGTACAACGTGAGATCAAAGCTCCTTCAAAACTAGGAATAGAACCGAGTTGATCCCACTTTGAAGATACCGGATAGCTTACCGTAGGCGATTTGAGGCAGGATAGCAGACTTGAATGCTAGATCTTCTCGATGTCATGAAACCTCAGATGACCTTTTGCTTCGTATAGATAAGCAAATGAAAGCTACATACCAAATGACGGTCCACTGTGATGGTACCGCACAAATTATATGGTGAGCATGAGGGAATAGAACAAGTTCAAATTGTCACCAGAAAGTCAGCCCATGTGGACATCTTTTACCTACTGACTTGCGCCAGATGCTTATTTTACATTCGTGTCCTCCAGCGTTTAGACTATAGGCAGTTTCTCGCGTCTATGCCGGAGATGTCAGGTCTTGCCAGAGTCTCATTTGACGTTCTATAGATAGACAGATCAAAGTCACCATATCTGAAATCTATCTTATGTAATAGGCTCATTGAGTTTGCTGACGATGAGCTACGAAGTAGAATCCTCTCCAGGATGATGGAGGCTGAAGGAAGCGGCAAGATATTTTTATCAGCATTTTTGTGAGCATTATCTGAAGAAGGAGATAGATGCAAACATTGCGCCTCGGGTGGGAATGGGGATGCACATGACATGTTTTTTTTTGGATTCAGCATTTATGTTCCGCAACAAGCAAACTATTGCTGAGACGTGGAGGGCCTATACAGGGCCCAACGGCATGTGATGGAAGGAGGGTGTGGGCAAAATTTGCTGGACATGACATGGTGATACCAGTGTTGCTACGCTACGGGAATCATAAATTTTCGGATGTGCTTTATGTTCCTGATATGTTCATCGAATTCATGATCATTCTGATTAGGATGCTAATCAGGATTTTGAAATATTCCTTGTAGTAGTAATTGTTGTTGAGTATCATGTGTCTGAACGGCTTCTCATCCTCAGTATCAAAATTACTGCGAGATGCCCATGCACATTATGCGCATAATTTGCATGATATCATTACCACGGGTATCATATTCATTTTCTTGGAGTCTGATTTCCGGAGAACTTTTTACGGAAGGTCGTTGATGATGCATCAAATGGTGTCTAAATTCGGATCCAGTATGAAACCGGAATAGGATAGCAATGCGAACCGAATTGAAGAACAGATCTCCGGTTGATGAAGCATAGGCATAAAGATAAGATAAGATTTGAGTTCTCTATTTGCATTCGAAGGAAGACTTCTTCGAAGACTTCCTCAGGCTGCTCTATGCCGAGATGCCGAGCACGAATTTGGGGGTCTCCCAGATTCCTATGGGAAGTCACCCTGTGCAATGGAAAAAAGACCAGGGTCTAGGCAATAATTTGGTTCTTTGGACCGAATTCGTTCGACCTAGGCACACAATTTTTGTACTTGACCGAACCGCCTCTTCGTATAAATTGGAACAGTTCCTGGAGTATCAGTCAGATCAGACAACTCCCACCTGTTTCCAATGTTCCATTCCATAGCGTCGTACACAGGGATCATCTTTGATCTCGGTGACGTTCATGAAGCATAGGCATAAAGATAAGATAAGATTTGAGTTCTCTATTTGCATTCGAAGGAAGACTTCTTCGGAGACTTCCTCAGGCTGCTCTATGCCGAGATGCCGAGCACGAATTTGGGGGTCTCCTAGACTCCTACGGGAAGTCACCCTGTGCAATGGAAAAAAGACCAGGGTCTAGGCAATAATTTGGTTCTTTGAACCGACCTAGGCACACAATTTTTGTACTTGACCGAACCGCCTCTTTGTATAAATTGGAACAGTTCCTGGAGTATCAGTCAAATTAAACAACTCCCATTTCCCTGTTTCCAATGTTCCATTCGTTAGCGTCGTACACAGGGATCATCTTTGATCTCGGTGACGTTCTCTTTAAATGGTCTGCAAATACCACTACTACAATATCTCCACGAACTCTACGGTCAATACTCAACTCTCCTACTTGGTTCGAGTATGAACGTGGGCAGCTTGGGGAAGCCGACTGTTACGCCATCGTCTCATCAGAATTTGATGTGTCCGTAGAGGAAGTTCGCCGAGCTTTCCAGGATGCACGTAATTCTCTCCAGGCAAACCACAACCTCATCCATCTCATTCGTGAACTCAAGGCTCAGTCTAACGGTGGTTTGCGGATCTATGCCATGTCCAACATCTCTCTTCCCGATTGGGAGGTCTTAAGAACCAAGCCTGCTGATTGGTCAATATTCGACGCGGTCTTCACGTCCGGTGCTACCGGAGAACGCAAACCTCATCTAGGCTTTTATCGCCACGTTATCAGTGCTACTGGTCTGCATCCTCAACAGACAATATTTGTGGACGATAAGTTCGAGAATGTCCTTTCTGCACGTTCGCTTGGTTTCTGTGGAATTGTGTTCGAGAAGGAACCGACAGTCAGGCGTGCGCTTCGAAATCTTGTTGGGAATCCCATTCAGCGTGGGTGCGAGTTTCTAAGGCAGAATGCAAGAAATTTCCAATCTGTAACGAAGGCGACACCCACCCAGGCGTCAGTCGTGGTCGAGGAAAACTTTGCTCCACTTTTGATCCTCGAGGCTACTGGCCAGAAGTAAATGCCCATTACGCCAATTTAACTATATTTGGTCTCATGTTGATGTTTAGAGAGTTAATTGACCTCATTGAATGCCCCAGAACCTGGAACTTCTTCAAAGGTATGACATATCTAACATTAGGCACTTGGTGGCCATATGGACTGATCAAACATAATTTCTTCTTTTCGGTTTGGTCTCATCCAGGAAAGGGTCAATTAACTACAGAAGAGTTCCCACCCGATCTCGATACCACGTCTTTTGGTCTCACTGTACTGAAATATGATAAAGATACCGTCCATTCGGTCATGGACGAGATGTTGGGATACGTCAGTGCTGACGGCATCATTCAAGTGAGTATACAATACTATACTGTCATATTGACTTGAAACCAACGATCGTCAACGATCGTCGCGGGTTCCTATATTGACGTATTGCCTAGACCTACTTTGATCATCGTCGACCTCGATTCGACCCTGCCGTATGCGTCAATGTTCTACATCTATTTTACACCTACGGCCGTGCGTCCCAGCTTCAAAAAACTCAAAAGTGGGTACATGAGGTTCTTATGAACCGTGCTTACTTGGAGGGTACTCGTTACTATAAGACGCCAGAATGTTTCCTCTATTTCATCAGTCGGCTTCTCTCCAGATCAGGAGATCCAGATCTCCATGCACTACTCAAACCTTTGCTCAAGGAGCGGATCCAAGAACGTATCGGGGCTGAGGGTGACTCCTCGGCACTCTCAATGCGTATACTAACTTGCAAGTTTGTCGGAATTCGAGACGAGGTTGATCTTCGGAAACTTCTTGCTTTGCAATGCGAAGATGGGGGGTGGGAAATTGGGTGGATATACAGGTCAGGGTCATCGGGTATCTGTATTGGCAACCGTGGACTTTCTACGGCGCTTGCTATCAAAGCCGTTGAAACAATGTCACAAGTACTGCAGCCTAAGCACAGATTCTAGGAATTTTCCATGTCGATTCGGGCTGGTGGAAGGTCTCATTTGCGACCTCAGAGTGAAATTTTCAGGAATTTATGACCCGGGAGTTTTTTTACCCCATAGGTCTATGTCTGCCCTGTCTCTTTGTTGCAATATCTTGTAGTTATAGGTTGTTTAAAAAAATTTCGGGTACAGAGTTCTGTAATTACAAAGTAACATTTTTTTAGTATAATAGCACACTGCATAGTGTGATTGTTCATCCACGAAGATAGCGAAGGTAAACGGGGTTCCTTGTCTCTTCACCATAGGGATAACCGAGTTTTTGTAAATAAGCATCAAAGTCCTCATAGTAGAACATAAAATGATGAGATTGTCAACATTTGTGAAAAGGGAGCCCACAGGGGGATCCACTAGGCCCATGGGTCCATGTGATTAGGTCAGACAGGCTAAACTTGAAATAGTAAGATTCTTTATAGTATAAGAAAATCAGAATATGAGCTGAGCACCTGCAAAAAACACCAGCTTCTCAGTCATGGCCATACTGTCTCTCTCCTAAGTATTCTTTTGACTCTTAACAGAATTTATTCAAATCAATTAAGCCTTTATGACTCAGAGATCAAGACTTTTTAACAGTCATTTATGCATGTTGAGTACAAAGCAGGAGCCCAGTAAATGTGAAATTCTGGAGGCCTGAACTCAAGTAATCTAACATAAGGCTCTAAGCTAGTGTTATACAATTGGTGTAAGGAATGGTTACCCAAGTAACTCAGTGTCATGAATCATGACACAAAAACTCTTTCTTTTTCTTTTCTCTTCTATTTCACTTTCTATTTTTAGAACAAACTTACACAATCAGAGAAGTCATATGGGAGATCATATGATCAGTCACATTTTTTTTTTGATGTCACATGATCACTGTGGGAAAGTAGTACACAGACCAGGTAGAATAGGTATAAGTAGTGTACTCAAATCCAGCAGGGACTCTAATGAGTTCTCTTTGTCAACTTTGACTTAGAGTATAATCTTAAGTTGTCCCAACTGAGGGTTACTATACTCAGATAGGCAGCTCCTAACTCTAAGTCAGAGTAGACAAAGAGAACTTGTTAGAGTTCCCACTGGATTTGAGTACACTACTTATATCTATTCTACCTGGTCTGTGCACTACTTTCCCATGGTGATCATGTGACACAAATGTGACATGTCATGTGACCCCTCTAATTATGTAAGTCCATTCTAAAAATAAAAAGTGAAAATAGAAAAGAAAAGAAAAAGAAAAAGAAAGAGTCTTTGTGTCACAATTTATGACACCATTCCCCTCTCAAGGGTTCTTGTCCCAAGGACTTTTCACAGCTTGTCATATGGATCCCTTAGGTCACCCATATCTTTTCCTTTATCTTCTAGCCCTTCCATATACTTTTTATCTTTTTTAGCTCTTTGTCAATCTTCCTTATCCTTTTCTTCATTCCATTCTTCTACCATTCCTTCTTTGTATTCCTGTTTTTCTTCTTCCATCCTTTTCAAGAATGGATTCCTGTTATACCTTGAGAATGTGTTTTTCTTCTACTGTCTCTAGTTCTCCTCCATTCGCTTCCAGTATTCTCTATTATACTTCTTATTTTCCCATCTATATAGTAGTTTTACTGTGTATCTTCCTGGCAGTTCTCTACTAAATGTTTTCTTGTCTTCTTCAGCTTCCTACCATCTTACTTCTTCTTTCTCTTCTCTACTGTATTCTCTTTCAAATTCTTCCACCAACTCCATTGCATTCTTGAAGTTTTCTCTGCTTTCCCAAGTGTTTTCCTCAACTGTGCATTCTTTCCATCATACTAAGTACTTATCTCTTCCTCATATCTTTCTTTTGTTCATAATCTTCTCTACCTCTTATTCTTCTTCCCCTTTGATTACTACAGGTTGTGGCACTTCTTTTCTTTGTTCTTCCACTTGTGACTGGTACCTTTATACCCTACTAGAATTAACTACTGGATGTATTTTAACTGTACTAGGCAATTCTAATTCTATCACATTACTAGAGATATTTGCCTTCACTTTGTAAGATTCTACAAAGTGTTCTGTGAACTTCTCTGTATGTCTTCCAGCCATTTGGTATTTCAGGTCTTTAGTGCTGAGCAGCACTAAGTCATCCACTCTATACTCTTCTACTTCTTCCCTTTCTCTATCTGCATACTGCTTTATGTCTTCTTGTGCTTTCTATAGTGCAGTCTTAGCTTCTTCCTGCACATTCTTCATCTTCTCTGCAAATCTTTCTGCTCCTTCATATTTCCCCTTCTTCCTCAACTCAAATCCTATTCTGGGGTTTTGTCCATAATTTGCTTGAAAAGATGACACCTTAGTTCCAGTGTGTACCTTATTATTGTATGCAAACTCTGCTGTTCCCTATCACAAATGGTTACTTACTTGATTTGTGATTGATGAGTGATGATTTTTAAGCAAGGTAGAATAAGCAACAAAAGATGTTGTTAAGTCTAAGGTCCAATCCTCAGACTATGAAGCCTTATATACATAAAAGGATAGTCTGTGCACCTAGACAGAGCATCACATGTTCTACTGCCTATTGTTCTACATATGGTAGTCCTTTTGTGTTTGAAATAGAGATAACCTAACCACAAAAGGAGTAGTCCTTGTTTGTGTTCAAGGATTGATGTATATCTATGGGTAATAGATCAATATCATGCCAAACCTTGAGGTTCTTGTATCTCTACAGTGTAACGGTTCTTAGCTTTAGGTGTATAACCCTAACCAGAATTGCACTCTATGTCAGAGTAGACAAAGAGAACTTGTTAGAGTCCTCACTAATTCATTGTACACTACTTATACATGTTCAACTGTTTGTTTGTATTTACTGATTTGAACATATTACCTAATTAAAAGAAAAGAAAAAGAAAAGAAATATAAATATTGACTTAGAGGAAATAGTAGTTTATAACATACAGAATATTATTGTCCTAGGTTATATTTATAATCGTTAGAAGCATATTGAAGAGAGCTTCCATGTGCACATGGAAGGAAATGTCCACGTTCAGCAGTTTCCGAGATATCTACTGATTAGTGTCCAGCACTAATTGCTTGATATCTTGATGAGTATTAATTGCTCTAACACATTTTGGGTATCGTTTGAAAGGTCTTCTTGAGGGCTTTCAGACACATTTCAGACTGTGGAAATTGTGTAAGTATTTGTGAAGATATGGCCAAATAAAGTTTGTGACAATATTGTGCTCCAATTATCTATTGCTGTGTTGGTCACTAACTTCAGAGTAATGGAGTCATCAGAGTAAGAGTTGAAAAAGATATATATAAGAAAAGAGTAGACACAAGTAATGTTAATTTACAAACTAGGGAACTACACTGTAACTATGCAATATAGTGTTAAGCCATATCAACAATTTACAGCAAAATAATAATATTTTAGTACTCTAATGAGGCTAATCTGTCTCCAGAACAAGGATGCTAGCTCCTACACTTCTCTATAATGTGCTCAGATCATACCTCTCAGTGTAAATACACTCAAGAGATGAAGTAGTGGCTGTGAACACCATTGTCAGATATCTCAAACCCATAAAACCAATAACTAACTTCCTCAGATAGTTGGTATTCTAGTCTTTGGACTGATATACTGCTCAGAACAGACTCAAGAGTGCAAAGTACTACTTATAAAACAAGCTATGGTATATAGGTGTCAAGTAATGACTCTCCAGGTCCAGTGTCATGCCAGACAATTAATTTTGGCAATATAAGTGACATTCAGAATCTAATAATCATAATAAATGGCTTTTGAGAGAGAATTGGCTCCTCAGATATAACCACTAGAAGTCCAGTCATGTACTCAAGAACACTATCCAAGTAGTGGAGTAGTGGCTACAATCACTACTATCAATATCTCATAATGCTTTCTGGATGGTCTCATATCATATCTATAAGATGGACTCCTCTCTAGAAGTGCTCTCAAGAGCAAACTCGACCTTAGAAGCATTTCCCTTGATAATAATGTCACCCAGTAACTAACCCCTAGTTTATAATAGGAATACCATCAGAGGCCATGCATCAGTCCTGATCAGCAATCCAAATATAGAAGAACAAGATGAGGATACACCAAAAGTCATCAGAAAGTGATAGGAAGAAGAAGGACCTGAGAGATGTGAACAAGAAACCAGAGAGAGAGTAGAGAAAGGTTTAAGAGAGGAATTAGGAGAGTTGGAAGCAAAGAGGAATGACATTGATGACAAAGACATGCTTGAGAGTGGTTGGACCAATGTATAAAGTACCTTTTGAGCACCCCAGAACACTTAGAATGGGCTCAAGGTTGGCCGACAAGATAAAGAAAGTTGGTAGGAAATAGATAGGAAGTATGGAGAGCAGCTGTTACATGATCAGATGTGGACTCGACTTATTCTACCTGCCTTTTCAAGTAATCAGAAGGATTTCTTTCTTATCTTGTTTATTGCATTCTGGGCTTTGTAATACTAATATAATACTCTAGTAGCATGAAAAGGTGCAAGAAGAAGAACCCCCATCTTTGCCCTTTGTTGCTCTAGAGCTGAAACTTGACTTGAGTAATTAAGAGCTCTTTCTCTCTCTTTCTTTTTATAAAACTCTATAAAACTTCCCTCAAGGGATACCCACTCTAAAGGAGGACTTGGGCATTTGCTTGGACTAGGAGCTGAACTGCTCGCTACGTGTTTTTGGAGTAAGTTGCCAACTGTATGGTCAGTTGAGAG